>ERZ791906.176-NODE-176-length-98530-cov-7.398304_pt1 | contig 98530 bp, 87 predicted proteins | sample MGYA00510146_ERZ791906 | MGnify/ENA primary metagenome ERZ791906 (study PRJEB30046, sample SAMN00792096) | human gut metagenome | study: EMG produced TPA metagenomics assembly of the A metagenome-wide association study of gut microbiota in type 2... | reverse complement strand
GCTGCCCCCACATCATCAGATGCGGAAATACGGTCTGATAAGTTGTGTTATAGCCAAAGTGCTTATCACAAGAGAACACATTATGCACGAAAGTTGTTCCGCTGCGCCAGTGCCCGAGGATAAAAACCGGATCATGTTCCAGCGGCTTGGCAGCCAATAACTTCTCATAACGCTTGTCCTGCAAAGGAGCCAGTGTAGCAAGCAGACGGCATACGGCTTTCGTCAATCGATATTTCCCTTTGTATGCAGCATCTATTTCACGCCCCTTTGTAATGGCATTAAACGTTTTCCAGTCTGCACCGACAAGCGTATTAATCGGCAATTTATTGAATTCTAATAGACCCATTTTGTTTAATTCTTAACTTTTCACTTCTTGATTATCACTGCTATTCCCTGGCGTTCCAGTTCTTTCACAGCCTTTTCCACAGCCTCATACTGTCCGGGGAGAATTCCCAATTTCGGCAAATCCAATACGGGAAGTTCCTCGGAAAGGTGCATGTCCTTATCTTCCACCCGGTCGATAATCATACCTACGGCGCTGGTATTATTGGTTATCGGGTCTATCAAGATAAACGAACCGGTGGCTTTGTTAGCCCTGTACGGGTCAAAGAACAACTCTTTAGCAGTAGTCAACACCATGCGGGCAATCTGGTTCAGCTGCAGTGGCATAGTTTCTTTCGTCAACCGGCCATTATCAATGGAAAGCTCCTCCATTGTGTTGACATCTACCTTATACTTGATACTATCAATGCGCGTACGGCTCAAATTAGTAGTCTGCTTGATGAAGAAAGATTTATTTACGTCCATCGGTTCTTCATCCATCCACACCACCATAGCTTCAAAATTACGCTCCATCATCGGAAGATTATCAGGATGCACCAGCATTTCCCCACGCGAAACGTCGATCTCGTCTTCCAGTGTCAGCGTAACGGACTGTGGCGGGAAAGCATAATCCAGTTCACCTTCGTAAGTCACGATACTCTTGATACGGGACTTCTTTCCCGACGGCAACGCCATAACTTCATCGCCCTTACGGATAATGCCCGAAGCCACTTTACCGCAGAAACCGCGGAAGTCAAGATTAGGGCGCAGCACATATTGCACCGGGAAACGGAAATCTTTCAGGTTGTGGTCATTGTCAATAGGCACAGTTTCAAGGAAGTCAAGCAGAGAAACGCCCTTGTACCAAGGAGTACGGTCCGACTTCTCCACTACATTATCACCATCCAGTGCAGAAAGTGGGATGCAAGTCACATCGGGAATACCCAGCGGAGCTATAAATTTCTTATACTCCCCTACTATTTCATTAAAGCGCTCTTCGGAAAATCCCACCAAATCCATCTTATTGACAGCAAGCACTACATGCTTGATACCCAACAAAGAAACAAGGAAAGTATGGCGGCGTGTCTGGGTAATGACTCCCATTCGGGCGTCTACCAGAATGATTGCCAAGTTAGCGGTGGAGCCGCCGGTAATCATATTACGCGTATACTGTTCGTGTCCCGGAGTATCGGCAATAATGAATTTACGATTATTTGTAGAGAAATAACGGTAGGCTACGTCAATCGTAATGCCTTGTTCACGTTCCGCTTTCAAGCCATCCAGTAGCAATGCATAATCAATGTGGTCGCCGGCATTGCCCATACGCTTGCTGTCGCGTTCCAACGCATCCAACTGATCTTCGTACAACTTCTTACTATCGAACAACAGGCGTCCGATAAGTGTGGACTTTCCGTCGTCTACCGAACCGGCAGTAAGGAAACGAAGCAAATCTTTCTGTTCATCTTTATCAAGGAAAGCCTTTATATCAAGTCTTGAATCATTCATTTCTTAATTCTCAATTTTAATTCTTAATTCCTTAGAAATATCCTTCACGTTTTTTCTGCTCCATACTTGCTTCCTGATCGAAGTCGATGACGCGGGTAGTACGTTCACTCTTGGTGGTAGTCATCATTTCCTCTACAATCTTCTCTATTGTATCGGCATTACTTTCCACAGCTCCGGTCAACGGCCAGCAGCCCAACGTACGGAAACGCACCATACGCATCTCTATCTTTTCACGATATTGTTCCGGCAGGCGGTCGTCATCAGCCATAATCAGATTACCGTCAATTTCCACACAAGGACGTTCTTTGGCAAAGTACAGAGGTACGATAGGAATATTCTCCAGCCGAATGTATTGCCAGATATCCAATTCTGTCCAATTACTCAGCGGGAACACGCGGATGCTCTCCCCTTTATGGACACGTGCATTATATATATCCCACAATTCAGGGCGCTGGTTCTTAGGATCCCATTGGTGGAATTTATCGCGGAAAGAGAAAATACGTTCCTTCGCACGCGATTTTTCCTCGTCGCGACGGGCGCCGCCAAAAGCGGCATCAAACTTATACTTGTCCAATGCGTGCAGCAGAGCCTGAGTCTTCATCAAATCGGTGTGTACCTTACTGCCATGCGTAAAAGGTCCAACACCGGCTTGGAATGCTTCCATATTACTTTCCACAATCAGATTCCAACCATACTTTTTGGCATACTCGTCACGAAATTGGATCATTTCCTTAAACTTCCACTTTGAGTCGATATGCATCAGCGGGAAAGGCACTTTACCCGGTGCAAAAGCCTTTTCAGCCAGACGTACCATAACCGATGAATCCTTACCGATACTATAAAGCATCACCGGATTCTCAAATTCCGCAGCCACCTCGCGGATAATATGAATAGACTCTGCTTCGAGTTCTTTCAAATGGCTCAGTTTATATTCTTCTTTCATTATATATTATTTCTTCTGAATTCTCGGTAAAATTAATTCCAATAGCTTATTGACAGACTCTTCCAGACTCAATGCAGACGTATCCAACACCAACGCAGGCTGAGCAGGTGCCTCGAAAGGGGCGGAAATACCGGTGAAGTTCTTAATCTCCCCCCGACGCGCCTTTGCATACAGACCTTTTACATCCCGGCGTTCACATTCCTCGATGGGCGTACTGACGTACACTTCCAGAAAATCATCTTTTCCGATAATATTGGCCGCCATTTCGCGAATATCATTACTGGGGCTGATGAAGGCGGCAATCGTTATGATACCCGTATCTACAAAAAGTTTGGAAACCTCAGCTATGCGACGAATATTTTCTATACGGTCGGCTTCCGTAAAACCCAGATTATTATTAATACCGCTACGGATATTGTCTCCATCCAGAATACGGCAAAGCAGTCCCCGCTTATGCAACTCACGCTCTAAGGCGATAGCTATCGTACTCTTACCCGAACCGCTTAGTCCGGTAAACCAAATCATCACGCTATGTTGTTTCAAAAGCTCTTCTTTGTCTTGCCTCGACAACATTCTGTCAAAAATAGGATATATATTATTCTCTGTCATAATTCAATCAAAATGGCCAAATTAGGGGAATAAGGAATATGGATATAAGAAAAGTGATAATATTCAACGGCAGTCCGATACGGACAAAATCAGTAAACTTATAATTACCGATACCCTGTACTATCAGATTGGTCTGATAACCGATGGGTGTTGAAAAACTTGCCGATGCAGCCATGCAAATCACCACAAAAAAAGGTGTCGGGCTCACTCCCAACTGTGATGAAATGGAAAGCGCCAATGGGAAAGCGAGTGCAGCGGCGGCGTTATTCGTTATCAGTTCGGTAAACAGGTTTGTAATGATAAACATGACAGCCAGTAATACCGTAGGTCCATAATGCTCCGTAAGGCCGATAATATATTTAGCCACAGCATCCGCCACCCCGGAATTCACCATTGCCTTACTGATGGCGAAAGCACAAGCAATCGTTATCAGGATATCCCATGATATATATTTTGTATATTTACGTGCAGGAAAGATTTTTGTCCACGCCATTATAATGGTCGTCACCGAAACGAAGAAGAACATATCCAGCTTTATATTCGGAAAAGCTTCTTTCACAGCAGGAAGTTCACCGACTGTTGCTCCGGTAATCATCAATAACAACAGAATAAGTGCAAACCAGCGTTTGCCTCTGCTTGCAACAGGTTCCGTATCCTTACCGTTAGCCAACATTACGAACACAGAAGATTCTCCCCAAGTCTGCACAAAGGAGTCGTCAGCCATTACAACCAATGTATCACCTTCCCGAAAATATTCATTCTCCAAATCCTGCGTATAACTCTGGCCGTTACGTTTTATTTCTTTTACTTCAGCTCCGTAATGACGTTTAAAGTTGAAATCCTTCAACTTCTTGTTAATACCGGGGAAACGAGCGCCCAAAACAGCCTCTACACGATGCAAATCACTATGCTCTTCCGGTTCGTCATCCAATTTCACAGCATCTTTACGTACATCCGGCAGCAGTTTGGATGAAAACAGAAACAGATAGAGGATACCAACTACCGCCACAAAAATCCCCACCTTTCCAAGTTCAAACATGGTAAAGCCTTCATACCCGGCTTCCAATATCATGCCATGCACCACCAGGTTTGTAGAAGTACCGATCAATGTACATATACCTCCCAGAATCGTGACATATGAAAGAGGTATCAGGAATTTCGTTGCCGGAAGTTTTACCGACTCTGCCCAGCGCTTTATTATCGGGGCAAAAATTACAACAACAGGAGTATTGTTCAAGAAAGCGGAAATAAAGGAAATTATCGGCAACATTCGAAGTTGAGCCTTGAAAACCGTAGTTTTACCCTGCGGAAGCAGTTTCTTTATAAGCTGTCCCAATGCACCTGACTGGCGTATACCTTCACTGACTAAAAACAGCATGGCTACGGTAATCATCCCCTTATTACTGAATCCTTCCAACATTTCTTTAGGTGTCAGGATTCCCGCACAAAGGAACAACACCACAACCGAGAAAAGCACCATTCCCGGACGCATCTTGTCCAGAATCAGGGCTATCACCATACCCACCAGTGCCAAAAGCACAAATATGATTTCAAAGGTCATATATACGAGTCATTATTTAGTTACGCCTGGGCTCTACTATAAACCAAGGATTCAGCAAATCTTCTTTATTATATTGCAAAGGCTCTTCCTTTTCAGCCTGATATACCTCCATACCGGCTGCGCGTGCAATGGCGTGTCCAGCCGCAGTATCCCACTCCATTGTCGGAGCAAAACGGGGATATACATCCGCTTTTCCCTCCGCAACCAAGCATATCTTGATAGAACTGCCACTTGAAACCAATTCTACATCCGAATGACAACACTTCATCTTTTCAATATAGCTTTCGGTTTCCGGAGACAAATGGGAACGGGATGCCACAATCACAAACCCGGAATGTTTGTCCTTCACAGGTAAACGAACGGCTTCTGCCATCAATTCTTCCAACGACGCCTCGCCACGAGTGGTGAAACCGGAAAGCTTGTAAGCCCCCAAAGTCTCTTCGGCAAAATAAAGTTCTTTTTTCACCGGAAGATAGATAACTCCCATTACAGGAACAGAGTTATGCACCAAAGCGATGTTAACAGTAAATTCTCCATTCCGTTTTATGAACTCCTTCGTTCCGTCCAAAGGATCCACAATCCATAGAGTGTCCCACGTACTTCTCTCGGCATAAGATAAATGCTTTCCTTCTTCGCTCAATAATGGGTAAGGGGTATTCTTTAGATATCCTGCAATGGTTTCATGCGCTTTTCTGTCAGCAATCGTCAAAGGGGAATTATCCGCTTTCTTTTCTATTTGAAAGTCTGATGCCGGATCATTATAAATAGAGAGAATATCTGCACCGGCACACAGTGCTGCATCAATCGCATCAAGTATATATTGTCGTCCCATATGTATTCTAAAAATATATAAGGTGCAAAATTAAAAACTTTTCCACCGCAAAAAGTTTTTAATTTTGTTTTATAACTTCTTTTAAACGAAAAAGAGAAATTTATAAGCACTTTTCACAATCTCAAAAAACAGAGTTTTCATTATCATTTCCAACACATTATAAAAAAGGCAGTAACTTCCCAGTTACTGCCCTATCTTGAAAGGAGGAAGATACCCCTTTCCTATGAATTACCAAAAAGAATTCAAATTAATTAATGCGATACAGCAGCCAAGCACCCTGAAAATCCTGACGATTAGGATATTTGGCCTTGAAAGCATCACGAGCATTAGCAGCAGAATTTCTATCGGCGTATGTGCTCACAATCACGCGGTACATAGCAGCATCTGCATTAAATGCAATCACAGCATTGTAACCCTCCTTGTCCAAGAAGTTTTTCAGGTTCTCTGCATTAGCCTTCACACCGAAACTACCGCATACAACACTATAATCTTTCAGTCCGTCAACACCGGACACAACCGTTACTTTTTCTTCACGAATCGTACCTACCGGTGCACTTTCCACAACTTTTGCTTCTATAGGAGCGCTAACCACAGGGGCCACTTCCTCTACCGGTGTGGTAGTTTGTGGTTCAGCCAATTCCTGCTGTTTAGCCTTTTCATATGCCTTCTTGTAAGCACTTTCACTTGATTTACAAGAAGAGAATGCCAGTACAATACATACTCCCATTCCTAATACTGCCAGTTTTTTCATCTTTTTCTTTTATTTTTTGTTAGTAACTATGTCTATTCCAAAACTACACTCAATACTTACGGAAAACATATTTCGTTCCCTCATAGTTCAATCGCATCTTCTTGTCGGTCAGTTCTTCAACCTTGAATGTCCTTTCACCGGTATCTCCCCAGCCAAAGAAATTCTTATAACTTGCAGAATTCACCAGTTCCTCGTGCGCTGCCTCATTTCCGGAACTATTATCCGGCCACAAAGTTATAGAAATTTCATCATCTTTCAACTTATAATAGCCATAAAAACCTTCATAGCCTCCACTTTTATTCATACAATATGCCAAAAAGCTACCTTTTTGAAAGCCATAAAAGATGCTGTCCACTTTCTGCACTTTACCGTCGGGATACTGATATTCACGCAACTGCCATTTTCCAACCCAATCGGAACCTCCGTCATTCATACAAGACGTCAATCCCGATACTGCACACATCAAAAGTAATAGAATTGTCCCATTCAACAATTTTTTCATATACCTCTTTTTAATTTATGGAGCAAAAGTACGCCGAACCGCTTATCTTATGCCCTCCGATGCAGTTAAATATAATTAAAATGTACATTTTGTTGGTTTTCATGGTATATATTTCTAAAAAACAAGAACTGTTGAACAATCATTCAAAAAAAATTGTTAGCTTTGTTACATTAGACCTAATAAAAAGAAAGGAGTATTATTATGAAAGGATTAAATGTTTTAGCAGCATTTTTAGGTGGTGCAGCAGTAGGTGCCGCCATCGGTATTTTGTTTGCCCCGGAAAAAGGAGAAGACACGCGTCAAAAGATTGCAGAGATTCTCCGTAAGAAAGGTATCCGGTTGAACCGTAATGAAATGGAGAACCTCGTTGACGAGATTGCCGCAGAAATCAAAGGCGAAGCAAACGAATAAATCAAACCACATTTCAAAACAAAGCCACTATGTTTGCAGACGACAACAGTATTGAGAATATTCAGCAATTATTTTTGGAATTCAAGAAGTATCTGGAATTACAAAAGAAATATACCCAACTGGAAGTAGCGGAGAAGCTAACCATATTGCTTTCCACACTTATACTTGTATTGTTGGTCGTCATTCTTGGCATGGTGGCTTTGTTCTATCTTTCTTTTACGCTGGCCTATATATTAGACCCGATAGTGGGCGGACTCATGGTAAGTTTCGCCATGATAAGTTGTTTCCACATCTTATTGATTGCACTGATTGTCATATTCCGCAAAAAAATCATTATTAATCCAATGACCAGATTCATTGCAGGATTATTCATAGATAACAACAAGAACTAAAATATCATGAATATGAATGATATTTCCAATACAGAGATCCTTACATTAGAAGACCTCCAACAGCGAAGAGCAGAAGCATTAGAAGAATTGCGTACTCAGAAACAGGTCATGTCCGACACAGCCCGAAACTTATTTGCTCCGATTGCCCCAGCAGCAGATAAAGGAACCGCTATCATGCGGGCATTTAACACCGGAATGGCAGTCTTCGACGGAGCAATGCTTGGAATAAAGCTAATGAGAAAAATCAGAAAAATATTCAGACATTAACAAATCACCCCATAACAACGAACACTCCCGGCATGCGTGCTCCACACAGCTTGCCGGGAGTGTTTCCATATTCGGACCGGAAATTCCTAAATACCTATTGCTTGTCCGCCAATTACACCTGCAATAGCGCTTGCCACTGCAATAATCACTTTCAGAATCTTATCCCAAACTGATACTTTTATACTCATTGTCCCTAAATTTTAAATTATTACTCGATAAATCATAACTCTTCTCATCCCAACGGATCTTCTTCCTCTCCGCCATCCGATTCGCCACCGCCGGAAGTTCCACCTTCAACGGCTGCTTCCAGCCATTTTTCAAATTCCACGCCCTGCAACAAAGCGCGAGTAGTACCAATAGCCGCCGGGCGCGTATATTCCGGGGTAAACTGGCAACGCAACGCCGTAACTTGATTCGGGTTTACATCTTCTGCTTTTACCGTCCCCTTACCACGCGTACGGGCCTTCATGGTGAATGTACCCAAACCATTCAGACGTACTGTACGACTATTCAACAGATGCATCCGCATCGTCGACATCAAGTTACGAATTACGTTCTGCACATCACCCGGCGTCAATGACGATTTTTCGGCAATACTCTCCGCCAGCAACTGCGTATCCACAACTTTTCCTACTTTTTTCAAACTCAGGTGCCATGTCTTTACACCCTCTTTCGTTGCAATCTGCGACTGTCTCGCATAATAAAATAGAGGCATATTATCTCTCCTTTACATTTTAAATTAGACTTTCTTTAAATTTTCATTTCGTTGATCAACGATGCAAAGGTGAGAATATACACAGGCATAAACAAAGAAAACAGCCCCACCGGAGCTGTTTCCTAGAAATACTTTATAAAACTTTCATTTCATGACAGTTACGTTTGCACTGATTCAGCCTATAACATAACAGTCTATATTGCGCTTCTCCTTACTAAAGTTCACCCCTACTTTCACCAACTTTCTCCCATCTAAAGTATAAGGTATCAGATACCCTTTTTCATCTATCTGCTTCAGCGCTTCTTCGGCAGTTCCATTCAGTTTGAATTCAAAAACAAAAATAAAGTCTTTTGTTTTCACAACTGCATCGGCACGACCACGAGCACTACGAACCTCCGTTTCTACAAATTGTCCCATCAGGGTGAAGACAACATAGAAAATCGCCTGATAATGACGCTCAGTATTCTCACTCAGTTCATAAGGCATACCTGCAAAAAACACCTTCAGGCGCTCCATAAAGGCTTCAATATCTCCCGAACGAAGCTCCCGGATAAACTTGGCGATATGAAAACCCGTTTCATCATCAGAAACATTGGTATAATAAGGTACCAAAAAATTCAAAAAGCCGTAACAGACCTCATCATTAGGAAATTTCAAAGTATAAAGGTCTACTTCTTTATCATAATGCTTTATAGTCAGATACCCGCTCTGATAAATCATAGGAAGAGGATTATTCGCTTCCGCCCGGTACTCGCTGAAAGCGGAATTAGTTGTTTCGATGCCGTTTATTAAAAGACGGAGATCGTAATCACTTTGCTTCAACAAATCAACCAGGTAAGTGGGTGTACCTGTCTGAAACCAGTAGTTACCAAGCTTCAACTTCTGCAAAGCATTCAACACACTGAACGGATTAAAAAGCCCGACAGTAGTATCCTCACAGAAATGATAACCGTCATACTGCTTCTCAAGACGATCAACAATTTCCTCAAACGTCAGGCCCAGAAACTCACCCAGATTCTTTATCTCAGGCACAAAGTTACTTGACAGTTCCTCTTTCGTGATGCCACACAATGAATTATAGGCATAATCCATACTGATATCATTCAACTGATTCAAGTCACTGAACACACTGACCTGAGCAAACTTGGTTACCCCTGTCAGGAATACAAAACGAAGATAACGGTCCGCACTTTTCAACACGCCGTAAAAAGCTTTCAGCGTACGGCGGTATTCTTCCAACAACGGCTCATCAAGGATAGCCTGAAGCAATGGCTTGTCATACTCATCAATCAGTACTACAACCTGCTTACCGGTCTGGATATATGCCTGCTCTATTATATAAGCAAAACGTTCTTCAGAACTACGATTACGCTTCTCATTTCCATATTTTTGCTCCCATTTTTCTAAATACTGATTAAGCATTGCAGTCAAGTCATCGGATGTCTCATACTTCTTGGCGTTCAAGTCCAAATGTAGCACCGGATATTCTTTCCATTCGGTTTCCAATTTTTCTATAGCAAGTCCTTCGAACAGATCTTTCCGACCCTGAAAATAGGCTTCAAAAGTAGAAATAAGCAAACTCTTGCCGAAACGACGCGGACGGCTCAAGAAATAAGGTTTACCGACATTTGCGAGCTGATACACCATGGCAGTTTTATCCACATAAAGATAATTCTCCTTACGTATTTCCTCAAAAGTTTGTATGCCTATCGGCAATTTGCGCATTTGTTCCATTCTATTCTTTTTTAGAAGCCATATGCAAATATACAGCTTTTCATCTGTCTCTGATACAATTAGTAAAACACAGGCATAAATAAAGAAATCAGCCTATAACATAACAGTCTATATTGCGCTTCTCCTTACTAAAGTTCACCCCCACTTTCACCAACTTTCTCCCATCTAAAGTATAAGGTATCAGATACCCTTTTTCATCTATCTGCTTCAGCGCTTCTTCGGCAGTTCCATTCAGTTTGAATTCAAAAACAAAAATAAAGTCTTTTGTTTTCACAACTGCATCGGCACGACCACGAGCACTACGAACCTCCGTTTCTACAAATTGTCCCATCAGGGTGAAGACAACATAGAAAATCGCCTGATAATGACGCTCAGTATTCTCACTCAGTTCATAAGGCATACCTGCAAAAAACACCTTCAGGCGCTCCATGAAAGCATCTACATTACCGCTCCTCAACTCACGCATGAATTTTACAATATAAAAACCGGTCTCCGCATCAGACACTTCTGTATAATAGGGGATCAGGAAATTCAAAAAGCCATAACGAACCTCGTCATTAGGAAATCCCAAAGTATAAAGACTGACCTCTTTATCATATCCTTTGATTGTGAGATAACCACTCTGATAAATCATAGGAAGCGGGTTTCTTATCTCCGCACGATATTCCGAAAAAGCAGATGCCTGTACTTCTACTCCATCAATCAACAGGCGCAAATCATAATCACTCTGTTTCAGCAAGTCAACGAGATAGGTAGGTGTACCCGTCTGAAACCAATAATTATCAAACTTATAACTATCAAAAACATTTAACAGGCTAAAGGGATTAAAAACACCTTCTGCCGATTCTTCAAAATGATAGCCATCATATAAGGCTGTCAAACGACATACGGTTTCGTCAAAAGTAAGTCCGTTCTTCTCTCCCAAATTATCAATTTCGGGAGTAAACGTTTCCACCAATTCATCCTTCGTAATACCACAAACAGTGGCATAAGCTGGTTTCATACTGATATCGTTCAACTGGTTCAAGTCACTGAACACACTGACCTGTGCAAACTTGGTGACTCCTGTCAAGAATACAAAACGAAGATAACGGTCCGCACTTTTCAACACGCCGTAAAAAGCTTTCAGCGTACGGCGGTATTCTTCCAACAACGGCTCATCAAGAATAGCCTGAAGCAATGGCTTGTCATACTCATCAATCAGTACTACTGCTTGTTTGCCGGTTTGTTCGTAAGTACGCCTAAGTACTCCTGCAAAACGGGAAGCAATTGTATCTTCTGCCGCATCCTTTCCCCATCGATCTTCCCACAGACTTAGATTACGAGAAAGCACCTGTTCCAGTGCTTCCTTACTATCATATTTTTCGGCGTTCAAATCCAAATGAAATACCGGATATTCTTTCCATTCGGTTTCCAATTTTTCTATCGCAAGTCCTTCAAACAAGTCCTTACGTCCTTGAAAGTAAGCCTCAAAAGTGGAGATAAGCAGGCTTTTTCCGAAACGACGTGGACGACTCAAAAAATAAGGCACAGAGGTAGATGCAATCCGATAAACCAATGCAGTCTTATCTACATAAAGGTAGTTTTCTTCACGTAGTTTCTCAAAAGTTTGTATGCCTATTGGCAATTTGCGCATTTGTTCCATTCTATTCTTTTTTAGAAGCCATATGCAAATATACGTTTTTTCGTTTATAAGTTTTGAAATAATTAGCAAAAACACAGGTATAAACAAAGAAAACAGCCCCATTGGAGCTGTTTTCTGAAAATAGATTATGATACCGTTGATTAGTTGTCTATTATAGACAGATGCAAATTAATCTTCATTGATTGTACAGATGCTGACGCGGTTCCAATCAGGTTCTTCAAACATATTACCTACACCCTGACCTTCGGCAGTTATACGATTTGCAGCAATCTTGTATCTGTTGATAAGCATATTCTTCACTGATTCTGCACGTTGTTTAGCGATACGAGCATTTACATCAGCATTTCCTTCCGGAGAAGCATATCCCTTGATAGATACGGTTGCATTTTTATGATTCTTCAAATAAGTAGCGATACGCTCTACATTAGGAGTTTGTGAAGACTCTACAGAAGTACCGCCTTGACGGAATGTAACAACAGATTCCAAAGTCTTCTTATTGTTGGTAACAGTCTCTGTAATTACTTTCGGAGCCTGATTTTTACAATCATTCAGTGCTTTTTCCAAATCAGCAGCTTTCTGGTTGGCATTCTTCAACGCAGCAGCATTATCATCAGCTTCCCGGCGCATATTGTTGATTTGATCATTCAAAGCATCTATTTCCGATTGATTATACGGTTTCACAATGGTGAAGTAATGTTTACCGTTACTGCAACTGAAGTGATACTTCAATCCGGCTGTAAACTCCCATGCGGCACGATTGGCATTGAAACATACATTGTCAGTTCCGTCTGCACTCATGTCATATACCAAAGCCGGTTTGAAAGCCAAAGTCCATGCTTTCTCTTCTCCTAGATTGAAGTTGAAGTTAAGTCCCAATTTGCTTGACATACTGTTAAGGTCACTTTCACCATTTACAGCATAATGCAGCCAACCGATACCGGCAACAGTCTCTACCTCAAAAAGTCTCGGTGCACCGGCATAACCGCCAAACAGATTGCTTAAGTTCAATGTACCCAGCACACTCAGGTTCGTATTATCAAATGCTGTCCGACTTGGCGTAGTATTGATGCTTGTCATTGCTTCAAATCCCAAACCTAATACCGGAGTTACCTGCTTGTCCAGTCCTACTCCCAATACAGCCCGCATATTTTTGAAAAAAGCGCTATGAGTAAGCGGAGTAGTTCCACCAGCATTAAAGCCTACCGACCAATTATCTGTAAACTTGTTTCCTTCTACTGCTTTCTGCGCATTAGCTGCAATAACAGCCATGCACAATACCAAACTTGCAACAATTTTTTTCATGTCTGTTTATAATTTAAAAATTCGGGGTGCAAAGATAGAAATAATACAACATAACAAGCAATATTTTCAATTCCCAATTAACAAAAAGGCCAAAAAATCCTACAATTTGAACAAAAACGTTTTTATTCATATTGAATAAAGCAACTATATCCCAAATATCACTTTATTATATTTTGTTGTTTCAAGTAAGTCTCGTGCAAAGGATAATATCTGTACATACAAATAATGTAAATTACGGCTAAACCACCAATAACCGTAAAAAAATACACCCAATGATCTACCGGTAGCCACAATAATCCTGCCACTATCAAAAATTGCAATACCATATAGATAACAGACACCGCCACATGAGGTATCCTTAGTTCATTAGCCATTAACTGATATAAATGCTTACGATGCGGTAAGCCTATGTTCTCATGCAACATCAACCTGTGAAAAATTGTCAATACGCTATCCACTCCATATACTGACAGCAATATAATCCAACTAAAATCCCCTGTTTGGATAATCAGCTTTCCTAGCAAGAATAATAAAATAAAAGCAATACTTACCGACCCCACATCACCTGCAAAACATCGTGCTTTCTTTCTGAAGTTGAAGAAACAAAAAACCAGTACTGACATTATTACTGTATAAATCAGGTCTTGTTCCACAAACGGAGTAACTTCCTCATTGATATAAGCCAAAGACAGCAAAACTACCAATGAATAACCTCCAGTTATCCCGTTAATACCATCCATAAAGTTATAAGCATTAATAATACCTATACATATTATCAAAGCTATAATTATCCACCACCAAGATAAAGAGAATAATCCCCATTGGTAGAACATCAAAGCCATAGCCGAAAAATGGAACACCAATCTTAATTTCTGAGATGTGGAACGAATATCATCTATGAAACTAATAATAGCCACAAAAGTCAATGCTAGCATAAACCATGGATACTCAAATCCACTCGTCAGAAAATATACCAATGCTCCGAAATAAAAGATAACTCCCCCACCACGCAGGGTTATTCGTGTATGACTGCTACGTTCATTAGGTTTATCAATGATATTATACTTATCCGCGACTTTAAAATAAAAAAGTTCTGCTAAAAATAGCAGAACTAAAATAATTAAATAATACATCATTTTATTATCTCTTTGTTAGAAAAACATCAAAGGTTTATTCGATTCTAAAGTTTTCCAATACATTTGTAGGCTTCCAACCTAATTCTCGTATTGCCTTTTCATTACTAAAAGTTAAGGACTCTGTTATTTTTTTCAATTTAGAAGTATTGATTGGAGCCTTTTCCCCAAGAACATTACCTAACAATGCCATACAGTTAGCTATCCAATACGGAACTGATATCGGCAAAGACTTTCTCAACTGCTTACAAATAACTATTTCCAGTTCTCTAAATGTAGGTTGGTAACTGTCACAAACATTATAAATGCCTCCTTTTTCAGTTAACAAAGGGACTAATGTGGCAATATCCTGTACCAGAAGCACGCTCTTACGGGCTTTTCCTCCAGCAATGCTCAAATATTTCCCACTACGAATTCCATTTATCATTGCTCCCAAATTACCCGGTGGATTAGGACCTGCAATTAAAGAAGGACGAATAATGCCTAGCACCACCTCATTTTTACTACACCACTCTTGCAGAAACTCTTCTGCAAGACGCTTACTCATAGCATAAGGAGTTTTTCCATTTAAAGGATGTTCTTCTGTAATATTCTCACCAAAATCACACCCATAGACAGCAACTGTAGAAACAAAGATAAATGCTTTGGGTATTCCTGTTCTTTCCAATGCTGTACAAAGATTTTTAGTTCCTTGTAGATTCACATCGAAAAACAGTTGTTTCTCTTCTTCCGTTTTGGGTATCGAATGAGCTTTTCCGGCAGCATGTAGTACGATATCATATACTTCATTAAAAACAGGAATCTCCTTAGCAATATTTATGGTATAATTATCACCAGGCATCAACCCTACTGTTGTGACATCATACATATTCTTTAAAAGAGAATATATGCTATTTCCCAAAAAACCAGAAGAACCTGTAAATAAAAGCCTCATAAATTTATAACTTTTTCAAATAAATAGCTCACTATTTTATAAACTTTTATTATAAATGTATTTAGTCTTTCTATTTATTTCTCGTCTTTCTTTATCAAAAAACCATCCCCATTTATTCAAATAATAAATAGCAGCTTTTACATGTATCCAAAATAAACGTAAACTTTTATGAGAACCTCTTTCAAATGCATGAGTTATAGTAACCATCGGATAATACATCGTTCTATACTTTTTATAAATACGACGATTTAAATCAGTATCTTCTCCATACATAAAAATACCTTCATCAAAAACTCCTATATCTTCAATAACAGATTTGCGCAAAAACATAAAACACCCTGACAAATATGGTACATTCATTTCCTCGTTATAATTAGCAAAACGCATCTCAAAGGAATAATTAATTCTCTCTTTAATTTTTTTTACGGGGATAAATATTCGTCCAACCCATTCCAGTGGAGAAGGCAAAAGTTTACAAAGATATTGTAACTCACCATTAGGATAGACAACACGAGGCATCACATTACCAACATCTATATTAGCATCCATATAATCACACAAACGTTCTAAAACTCCTACTTCAAAGTATATATCAGGATTCAAAATTAAATGGTATTTTCCCATCTTTTCAGGACATCGTAATATTACATTATGACCTGATCCGAAACCGTTATTGGAATCCATATATATATATGTAATCCGATCATCTGAGAATATTTCCCCCAAATCATCTTCAGGAGAATTATCAACTATATATAGATGAACATCTAACCTTGTCGTCAAGAAACTATTAATCGTTTTTAGTAACTGATTAGGATTGTTCTTATAAGTAACAATTGTAGCTGTCAACAATAGCATAATAAAAGATTTATATATAACATCATGAAAGGTTATTTAAACAATTTCTGACTTTTCAATAATTCATAATCCTTTCCATTCTTCTCGAAAGAAAGTTATATTCATTTTATCATATTAACAGATAAAAAAATTGAATTATATTAGTCCTTCATAACTTCTAAAATGGATTATTATAAGTATACAAAGCATCAAGAATAGAATTGAAGAAGCAAAAGAGCAGTAATTATCTGATTTTTTTATACAACAGGTATATAGGTGTAACAAACAAATAAAACACAAAAAAAGGGCATCTAAATATGAAAGAATATCTTTTCTTGCTTTTTACTATTTCAATTATTCTTGAGTAATATTTACTACTTTCACTATAGGTACCATCAAAATTCAATAAAAGTAAAGCTGTATTTAAACACCAAAAGTCAATATACCGATAATATTCATTTTCGTACTTGATCGGTATACTACCATGATTCCATTCCAAGCTAATTGTTTCTAAGATAAATAAAAGACTATCAATCTTACGAGAGTTATTTTTATAGGTAGTTATCGAATTCTTACGAATTTTATAAATATATGTAGCCTTTGCTACTAGAGCAATTACCTTAGCTTTATTTGCCACTTCATAAGACCAAAGTATATCTTCGTGCAATAAGCCATTTTTAAAAAGTAATCCGTTTTCGATAAGAAATCTTTTCTTGTATAACTTATTGCATGCACTAGTATTCCATTCTCTTTTCAAATATGATAAAATAGGTAATGTCTTTTCAACTTCACATAAAATTGGCCTTATATGAATAGATTTTGCACCTTCTAAGCATAAATCAGCAACAGTAAAATCCGCACCTGAAGTTTCAATAACATTATAATGTTTTTCAATACAATCTATCGTTATTTCATCGTCAGAATCCATAAAAAACACATATTTCCCTTGTGCATGAAGTAGTCCAGTATTCCTAGCAGCAGATAATCCTGCATTTATATCGTGACTCAAAATTTTAATATCCATGAATCGAGGATGATCCATAATAATACTTTTAACTACTTGCATTGTTTCATCAGTTGAACAATCATCAACTAAAATATACTCTATACTTTTGAAAGTCTGTTTCAATGCAGAAAATAATGAATCTTTCACATATTTTTCAACATTGTACAATGGAATGACTAAGGATACACTGTAGCTCATCTTAAACACAACAAATTATAATAGTTATGAAATACCACGAAAACAAAATTATAGTAAATATTATTTTGTATACTTCTGATATGTAAAGCAAATAGAATTTAAAACTTTTTCCCAAACATCAAGGGCTAGTAATGTTAGACAAATAGAGAATATACTTTGAGTAATCATAATCCAATCAAAATAATACAAAAAATCATACATAGAAAATAGTACGGCAATAAAAACGTATCGGTTTGAAGCATAATGTACCCATATCCAGAACAGAAAGGATAGAAAAGCAATAGTAAGGAAAATACCTACAACATAGTTTGTTTCCATAACAAAGTATACAGGCAACGTCATATTTATAGACATATAAGAATCTAACACAGTTCGCTCAGATGCCCCTAGAAAAATCTGTCTAAAGTACTGATTAGGAGAAACATCATATTCAAAAAAGTCTATTGGAGTCACTGTATTTACAACTTGCTTGACTTGATTATTTAATGAGTACTTTTCTTCAAAAACTTTCTGATCCATTGAAGCCTCTTGCTTACTCTGAAGCGGAATCATAGATAATTCAACAAAAGATATTCTACCAATAATAATTTTACTAAGTAACTCAGTATCAATCTCACCACGAACAGATGTAGCATAAAAGAATAAAATAGGAGATACGATAGTCAAAACTAATAATATCTTCTTCAGTTTACGATATATTGATTTGTAATTAGCGAATAATGGAATATATAAAAATAAAAGTAATACTCCTAAAACAGCAGAACGACTCCCTGTAATGGTCATTACAGCAACATATAAACATATCCAAACATAAATATGCTTCACGTGTTTTTGCAAACAAATTACCAAGAAAAAACTTACTGTAGCATTGAAAAAGAGAGAAAGAAAAGAAATCAGAGTTCCATGCGAACTTCCCTCTAAAGCCCCCGAATAACCACCACTACTATAAAATTTATATAAAGTAATGAATAAGGACACCAAAAAAAAAGATGATAAATGATTGTATTCCTTTAAAGGAGCGCTATCCATCGTTGGCATTTTTTTTATAATAAAAAGTGTACCCAACAATGATATTATATTTATTAAACAGCCAACATACCCCTGTACATCCGAATATAAATTAACAAAACCATAAATCAAAAAATATAAACATGGAAGTAAAAAATGGAAAACAAGAAAAAATATGATTATTATAGAAAATTGACGCCTCATTAATCAAACTTTAATGTGTAACATAGAAACACAATACATGACAATACTACGTAATGGTGTTAAGCCCGATATTGAATCCTGATATTTCCCCATTGCTTTTTTGTACTTTTTCAACTTATGAAATATCCTAGCTTGCCTATAAAACATATTTTTCTGGGCCTTTTCTTGTTCAACTTCACTCAACATATAACAATGAGCATTAAACAGATTCTGTTCTCTATTTATTTGCTTTACAGAAACCGAAGTATTATTACCTACCCAATATTTTCCCAACGCTTTATTTATATATTTAAATCGAGATGTAATCCTTGCAATACGAATCCAACAATCAGAGTCTTCTACTGCAAAAAGACTTTTATCCTCAGAAAAGCCAGAAACAGCATTTAAAATATCCTTTCTTACAGCAACACTAGAACAAGGCAAAGCATTTCCATTAATTATCAAATCTTTTTCTATATTTCCTTTCAACTCTCGACCTTTAACTTTCTTTTTCCACATTAGCTTACTATCACTATATATATCTAAATCATGATATATAACATCAAAATTCATAACACTTCTGAGTAACTCTTCTAACTTGTTTGGATAAAATAAGTCATCCGAATCCAAAAAGCATATCCAATCCCCATTAGCTAATTCAATTCCTTTATTTCTCGAAGCTGCTATTATTCCCGCATTTGAAAAATTAATTAATCGTATTCTTTTATCAGATAATGACTCAACCACTTCAACAGTATTATCCTCCGAATAATTATTGACAACTATTATTTCCCAATGCGTATATGTTTGATTTAGAACACTCTCTAAGCACTGTTTTATAAAATGCCCATGATTATACGTAGGAATTACAATTGAGAAAAAAGGAAACTCATTATTCATTTTAAACGTATTAATAAAAAATTATATATATATTTGGCTGGTAGACACTACTAAATCAAATACATCTAATAAATGAAATATTGTTATATATAAATTCCCTCAAGAAAAACTTATTTATTAATATTTTTTTTCATTAACCCAATACCATCTTTCAAACTAATATTAGTTTTCCAGCCAATTAATGTCAAATTTTTAGCTATCGGAGCTACAGCATACATCATATCCCTATTTCGATATGGTCTTCCACCCCAATTTATATTGCACTTCTTTCCTACAATATCTTCCATCATTGCAGCCACTTCACGAATACTCGTACCGTACCCCGTGCCTAAATGAAATTCTTCGCCATTCTTGTCTAAAGAATAGAACTTTTGCATATGATTAACTACATAAGTAAAAAAACCAGCTACATCATCCACGTGAATAAAATCAAGCACTTGTTCACCTGGTGTCATATCTACGGGAATTTCACTATCCATCGATTCATAAATATAATCCATAATCCGCTTTACCGTCATTTTACCTCCATATACAGAGTATGGTACAACAGTAATATACCGAAAACCTGCCAATTTTGAATAATAATCTACAAAAGCACGAAATGCAGTCTTTGAAGCAGTATAAAGATAGGCACTCTCAAACAATCCTGGTCCTAAACGATATTCAGCAAACGAACCTACATTAACGAACAATCTCATGTGGTCGCACTTTGTCAAAGCATCAAGTAACAGTACACCAAATTCTATATTAGCCGCTACCATAGGCTTGATAATTTCTGTATCATTGCGAGCTGTAGTCACAGTAGCCAAATGTATGGTAAGTTCCGGATTGAAAGCTATAAGTTGTTCTAAATTTGTTGTATGAACATGTTTACATCGGGAATATTCTATGGTAGGATAGAGTCTTTCTGCCTTTGCTACATCAACATTCAGTGTCAAAATTTCTATATCAGGGCATTCACGAATCAACATTGGCATTAAATTTTGTCCTATAAATCCAGTAACGCCAGTCAATGCTATTTTCATTCTTTAAAATTTGTAAATAAATTCCGACAAAGCCTTTTTATCCGCCTCATCTGGATTGTGAGGTTCCGGTATGATATCCAGTAGCATAGAAATACCTTTCCCCACTCCCTGAAAAGCCATCCATAAACCAGGTGCTATCGTCATGCGTTGATAATTACTGAATGAAGAAAGTATCACCTCCTCAAATTCGCCATTAGTTACACTTCCTTCTCGATCATCGTATATAACAAACTTTATAGCACCTACAGGGACCACAATATTCAGAATCATCCGATTGTGACGTTTCCATCCTTTCACTTCTCCCTCTTCTATCTGTGAAAAATAAGCTTCTCCAAATCCAGCATACCCTTCATCAGTTGATTTAAGAGCATGAAAAATATCCCCTTTTGGCACCATTATCTGCTTTAGAGGATAAAGCTTTACCCCTTCCATCATATTACTCCCCACTCCAAATTTTGTTTACTTGCACATTCCATATATGCTTCTATCTGCCTGGTAGTCAAACGGTACATATCTACATTTTTCTGAACATAAAAAGCTTTATACCAATCAGCAATATAATGCACACATTCTTTGTAATGAAGAGTAGAGTGCCAATTGAGATATGCTAATGCTTTATCGCAATTCAGTTTCAGTAGAGTTGCTTCCTTAAACGGAATATTGCCAGTAAGCTTTGCTGCATTATTACGATTCAACCCCCAAAATTCAGCTAAATCTTGTACTAACTCAAATACTGTTTTAGTTTGTTCTGCACGTGGTCCAAAATTAAAAGCCTCACCACTCCCCACTTTTTCTTCATAAAGAAATTGGCCAAGATTCAGATAGCCACTTAAAGGCTCCAATACATGTTGCCAAGGACGAGTTGCTTTTGGACATCTTATCTCTACTACCTGATTTACAGAAAAAGCTTTCACACAATCAACTATAATACGGTCTTTTGCCCAATCACCACCACCTATTACATTTCCGGCACGTGCAACTCCTAATTTAATATTAGGCATAGCTTGAAAAAATGACTTCCAGTAGCATTTGATAGTGAGTTCTGCCGCACCTTTAGATCCAGAATACACATCTTTTCCGCCAACAGCATCAGTTTCACGATAACCCCAAATCCATTCTACATTATCGTATGCTTTATCACTGGTAATAAGCACACAAGTACAATTCCAAGTAATATTACGCATGGCTTCAAGTACCGAAGCAGTCCCTACCACATTAGTAGTAATAGTATCAAAAGGATTTTCATACGAGGTAGATACAATAGCTTGTGCAGCCAGATGAAAAATAAAATCGGGTTTCACTTCCTGAATATATACATTCATTTCTTCGCGGTTACGGATATCCCCAAAGTAATGATGTACCTTATCAGGCAAACCAATCGTTTCAAACATGGAAGGCGAAGTCGGAATGTCATTCGAATAACCATAAACATCCGCACCAAGCATTAATAACCAAGTAGAAAGCCAACTGCCTTTAAAACCCGTATTACCCGTTATCAACACCTTTTTTCCATTATAAACATTATTAAATGCCATAGTCTATTTACTTTTACGTGTTACCAAATTTTCCAAGGAGCACTATCTGTATTCCATAAATGTTCTAAATGTTGCTTTTCACGCAACGTATCCATGCACTGCCAAAAGCCATGATGAACATAAGCCTTTAGCTGTGATTCTTCTACCAGTTTTTTCAAGGGTTCTTGTTCGAACACCATAGTATCTCCATCGATATAATTAAACACCTCAGGTTGTAATACAAAAAAGCCGATATTAATTAAGTTTCCATCAAGATCGGATTTCTCTCGAAAGGCCCTCACTGTACCATCTTTAATATCAAGAACACCTTTATTCTGACCAAAATTATAGACAGACACAGTAGCCAATTTTCCATGTTTTTTATGATATTCAAGCAAATATTCTATATTCACGTCACCTACCGCGTCTCCGTAATTCAACATAAACGGTTCATTACCTACATAATTTCTAATCCGCTTAATACGTCCCCCAGTCATTGTCTCTAATCCTGTATCAATCACTGTTACTTTCCAAGGTTCAATGTGTTTATGATGGACAATAATTTCATTCCCATTAGTAAAATCAAAAGTAATATCTGAAGTATGCAAAAAATAGTCAGAAAACCATTCTTTAATGACATGCTGTTTATATCCTGCACAAATAATGAATTCATTAAAACCGTAGTATGCATACACTTTCATTAGATGCCACAATATAGGCATTCCACCAATTTCTATCATTGGCTTAGGTTTATAAGCTGATTCTTCTGAAATTCGAGTTCCGAATCCCCCAGCTAAAATAACAACTTTCATATCATAAAATTTAGAATATTCAGATTTCTATCTTTTTATAAGGCTAAACACAGTATTGCGCATTTGTTTATTGGCTAATAAAGCAGCAAATAGAGAAAGGGCTAGACAGCAACCCATAATGAGTAGATTATTAAACAAAGCCGATTTCGAATGTTCATAAATCATAAAATTGCCAGCAATTTTACATAGCCCCAATGCCACTATAGTAGGAAATAATAGCGTTTTTAATAATCCTATAAATGAGATAAAAGTCCTCCCAGACTCATTAAAATCATTCTTCGCCATAATCCAATATCCAATGACAACCAAAATAGGGGCTATAGACTTAAAGATTGCAAAAGAATAAATACCTGTCCAATGTATTGTAGCTATAATACCTACCCAATAAATAAGTACATTCACTACATTCAGTTTGATAAGACGTAGATTCTCCTCTTTGGCTATAAAATAGGCAGAAATCGGAGTACTTATAAAATTAGGGATAAAACTGATAACCATTATTGAAATTAACAATGCTGATAGCATGTATGCATCGCCCACCCAACTTTCTACAAATGGAATAGCCAAACAAGAAAGTATTATGATAGAACAACATACCATAGGTGATAACTCCACAATGATTTTTTTCACAAATCGCTGCAAACCATTGATGTCTCCTGAGCCATGATAGTGATTATATCTTGAAGAATATGGTGAATAGAGCAACGACATAAATGTACGAACAAATGACATTACTGACAGAGCTATAGCATAAATAGCCACCATCTCTATTCCAATAAAATTAGCTATTACTATCTGGTCCAATTCATAATAAAGAATCATTGTTATCACCATAACCAGCGAAGTACCACTAAGTGTTTTTACTCTATTAAAAATCTGTCTATCAAAACGAATAGCTGCAAATAATTTTGCAGATTTATATCCATAATTACGGATATATAAAAGTGCAATAATAACAATCAAAAAATTTATCACCTGAGAAAAAACATAGTACTCCAGCAACTGATAAGCTCCTTCTCTAAAAAAGTAGAATACAGAAAAAATCTTTAGTAAACTACCTAATATAGATACCCGTTGAAATTTATAGTCTTCGACTCTAATAGTAAATATCATGTTAAGTACCCTCTGCCCAATAATAATAGGACAAGACAAAGCTAATGTTACCAATAACCATCGTGCCAGGAAAAAATGAGTACTTCCTACTTGTAATTCTGGAATCAGGAGTTTAGGATAGGTAGCACATACAACTATGATTAATGATACGATTAAAAACATAACCATCATCATAAAAGCCACAAAACCTATCATTTTCACTTCTTTCTCCTTATTCCCCTGAATAAAGTATTCAGCTGCATATTTTACTCCAGCTGATACAAAACCTAAATCAGCATAAGAAAAGAAAATCGTCAAAGACGTACAGACACTATATATACCAAATAATATTTTATCTGAAGACAGATATGGTACTACTACAAACAAGGATAGAAATCCCAATAATATAGACAATGACTGCCAAAAATAAATTAATAAATAATTTCTACGATAAGTTATCGCCACAACCTAATTAAAATATCTTATTATTTAAAACTCAAACAAACGCTCCACTAACCAAAGAATCTAACCAACACTATTGTAACTTATTATTTAAAATACTTCTCCAATATTTACCCAAATCCCCATTTCTTTCTTTCGTTAAAAGACGCAATGAGAAGCCTAAAAAGAGAATTTTTAGAATTACAGTTTCAATGAGAGGACGATGTTTACTAAAATAATAGCACAAACTTGTATGATACATTTTTTTTCTAAACAAACTGACTTTTTTTTGCGTAGACATCCCTTCTAAATGAATAAGTTTTCCCTTCGATAAAATTTTTCTTTTATATCCGTTATTACTCATTCTTTTTTGTAAATCAACCTCTTCCCAATACATAAAAAAATTAGTATCAAAAGTGCCTATATCTTCTATAACTTTTCGAGATACAAATAAATCAGCACCAATAATATAATCTACATCTATACATCCATTTTGCTTTGCATAGTGCACTGCTGCTCTCTTAGAACGTTTCAAAAGATGGCTAATAGCATCTCTCAAAAAAGATTTCAAAGTAGGGAAATTACCAAAAGAATTTGTATAATTTATATTATTATTTCGATCTAACAAAAAATAACCTAAAGCGCCAATCTTTTCTTCCTGTTGTAATCTTTTATACTGTACCAACAAATCTAACAAGATGTTTTCTAATACAATAGTATCTGAATTCAAAAAGAAAAAATATTCTCCCTTTGCAACTTCCAAGCCTAAATTATTTGCGCCTCCAAAACCTAAATTAGATTCACTTTCTATAAAAATAACATCTGGAAATTTAGGTTTCAAATAGTCTATTGAACCATCTTCAGAAGCATTATCAACCACTATAATCTCATATTTAATATCGAACGTATTTTTTAATATTGATTCAATACATGCTTCTACTAAAGAACAAGTCTTATAGTTTACTATAATTATAGAAACATCCATATCACTGATTACACATTATAAAATTCATAAAAGCATTTTTAGACTCTATACTTTTAGTTTTCTCTGATGTTAAGAAGTTATATATATATTTCGTATAAGCAGATTCAGAAAAAGACTCTACGACATCTATAGGTTCTGTTTCTCTATCAAAATACTGACAATTGCAATCTAAATAATACGCAAAATTAATAATACAACAATGTGAGGCATAAAGTCTATTTTTTATATCTTGAGATGTGATAAAGTGAAGTTTCTTACCATAAAGAATAGAATAACTTATAGATGTAGACATATGTGCTATTACAAAATCAGCATTTTTTGTGAGTTGTGAAGTTGCTCCAAAATAAACCTTGCGACCATTAAAATAATTCTTCTCCTTATATTTTAACGCTTTAGGATGTGCAGCTATTACAACCGGTTTACCAAATGTAAGTTCTACTTTATCAAAGTACTTATTCAACTGTTCATAATATCTTTCCGAGGGTATTGTATTCATACCTAAAAGATACCAATCAGGATGAAAAGGCAAATATTCATCTAAAAAAAGAATATATTCAAAATTAACATCAACTAGCGTCTCTTCCTTTTTTTGAGCTAAATAAGTATCATAATCCGTGCTATTAATCAGAATTCTATGCATCTTTTGTATAGAAGAAAAAGGGATATATCCCAAAGCCTTATACCCTTCATTACCAGCTAAGAAGACAACATCATAAGTTTTTAATCTTCCAAACTTTATATTAAATTCCACTAATCTATTCGTTATGTAATTCAGAAATTTAGAATAGTTAAAACGCTTCAGTTTACTAAAAAAAGAAATAGGATAGCTATTACATCCTATAGGAAGCATATTTCGCCCAAAACCTGCAACAGAACAATTATATTTTGTGAATAAAGCAAATAGTGGAACAAGTTTCTTCTCAAAAGTCATTAAAGATATAAATAAAGTTTTTTCATTCTCTTTTAAAGAAGATAATGAAAGTGCAAGACTTTCATAACTATTAAAGAATAAAGTTTTAACCAAATGGGATGAATCTTCTTGTTCCAATTTAGAGGAATAAAAGATAGATGATATATCCCAATATTCTACTTCGATCCCATTTGCTATAACATCTTGCATATAAAAATCATCATAGATTTTTCGTGTCAATGGTATATATCTTATATATATAATTTTAGAATAACTCATATACGCCGACTAATTAAAAATATAACAATAGATTATTTTTTTCTTAAATAGCCGTCCACCCACCATCTACCATCAAATTATGCCCCGTAATAAAAGATGACTCATCTGACAATAAGAAAGAAATAGCAGGTGCTATTTCTTCAGGTTTACCCATACGTTTAAGAGGCGATTTATATTCATAGCGTTCTATAAATGATGGATGTTGGTTATCTTTTATTCCTCCAGGAGAAACACAGTTCACACGAATACCATATTTTCCAAAATAAGATGCCAAATAGCGAGAAAAATTTATGATCCCCCCTTTAATAGCACAATATGCAGCTGGGGAAGTACCACCATATCCCTCATAAATTGTAAAATCATTTCCTACAACCCCATAGATAGATCCTATATTTACTATAGAACCATATTGCTGTTTTACCATTTGACTTAATGCCTTTTGGCAAAGAAGAAAAACACTATTCAATTGCATATCCACATTTTTCTTCCAAGATAACAGTGGGATTTCTTCAAACTTCGTTCCCCAATCTTTTGTACGTGGGTAGGCATTATTTACCAAACCATCAATTTTCAAATAGCGTTCGATAACAATATTTATCAAATCATTTACAGATTCTTCAGAAGTAATATCGCAATGCACATTACCTTGTGACAAATCAGTATCAACCGATATCTCAGCATTAATTGCAATTGCACCTTTCTTTTTCAAGTCATTAATAATGCACTGTCCAATCAATCCACTGCCACCTGTAACTATAATAACTTTGTCTTTTAATATCATTTTATGCTAATCTAACAAAACCTCCCTGACATACAGGTCCTAAAAGTAAATCTTTATAATTATTATCTTTAATTGCTTTTGACATTATAGCAAAAACTTCATCAACAGCTTCCAAATAAGCATTTATATGTTCTTTTTTGTGAGCATAAGAAGCATAATAAGCGTCACTTGCAATAAATCCACGACGTAACATCTCTTGACAAAATAAAGTTTTTAACTCTAATGGAGCATGAGTGAAAGATATATGGCTTAAAGGATATATACCACTTATATGAATATTCAAATTATGTTTTTTTGCCAATACAGTCCACCCAAGTTGAATCTGTTTGCCACATTCAACCAAATGTTTTTGAACATTATTATCACGCATTTTTTTTATCGATGCTATTGCTGCAGCAAAACCAATACGTTCAGTCCAAAAAGTACTACTAATAAAACTATCTTGTGCTGCATCCATAAATTTCTTTTTTCCTATAATTGCCGCTACAGGAAAACCGTTAGCTATCCCTTTGGCAAAAACAGCTATATCAGGATGAATACCCAAATATTCACAAGCCCCCCCACAATTTAATCTAAATCCACTGGTTACTTCATCAATAATAAGAGGAACACCTAAACGCTTAGTTTCTTTTTCTATCGTAAAGAAGAAATCTGATTCTGGGGTCATATTTCTAGCAGCCTCCAAAACAACCCCAGCAATATTACACTCATATTTTTCTACTAATTTCAAGAATTCATCTTTACAGTTATAATAAAATGGATAAGAGGTATTCTTCAAACCTCTTGCTACCCCTACTGGACTTAAACCAGGAAGTAATTGACCATCTAAAGCTGCCGTATCACCCAAATTTGCTGATAAATACCAATCATGCCAGCCATGGTACCCACAAAATAGGATTATATCTTTTTGAGTTGCAGCCCTAGCTATTCTTACAGCTACCGACATTGCATCTCCTCCTCCTTTTGCATATCTTACCATTTCAGCCCATGGATGTAACTCTAACAATAAATTAGCCAGCTCAACTTCTTCTGGAGCCATCAAAGATGACATACTACCAGCTCGAATAACTTCTTCCACTGCAGCGTTAACATCATCATCTGAGTATCCTAAGATACAAGCACCAATTCCCATAGTGCTCATATCGATATATTTGTTACCGTCTAAATCCCAAATTTCACATCCTTTGGCTTTCGAATAATAAGCAGGCCATAATTCTGGTAAAAATTTTTCAGGTCTTTTAGATAATAATTGTCCGCCACCAGGGATTATTTGCTTCGCTTTCTTATAAAGTTCTTGTCCCTTCCCGTTTTTTTTTAATTCACAATTTCCCATATTCTTATTTTTTAAAGAAACCATCTAATTTTAATTTCATAATTAATTCAATAATTTTAAAATCAATTATATCATCTATCTCGAAGCTTTTCCACTTAGGTACAATATATGGTAATGTTTTATCGTGATAAAATGCCTTCTTTTCTACAAACGCACTAATACTACTTACATAGATCGTCCCTTCAAAAAAATAGACATCTGGAAGTTCTTGTCTTCTAAGAGTTTTCATCTCCGCTTCATAGGGGACCAAAAAACTATCTTCTCTCATTTTTACCATAAATGCTGGATGCACATCTTCTGCTTTACAAACACCAACAATACTATCTGCATCAGGATTATTTACTAATATCTCAATAGATTTATCAATATCCTCAACATCTCTTAATGGTGATGTAGGTTCCAATAATATAAAATAATCAAAGACTTTCCCTTCAGCTTTCAACTTCTCTATTGTATAAAGTATAAATGCAGAAGATGGAGTAGTATCACTTGCATATTCACTAGGACGTAGTTCGGGAACATTAACCCCACATTCTCCAGCTACTGTTGCAATCTCCAAACTATCTGTTGATATGTATATATCATCTATATACTTACTTTCCTTTGCATGATTAATAGACCAACCAATCAAAGGCTTACCACATAATTTCTTAATATTCTTACCCGGAAGTCCCTTACTACCTCCTCTTGCCGGAATAATGGCTAAAATTCTTTTTCCTTGATACATATTAAAGATGTTTTACGAGTTCTTGTGCTTTCTTATAATCCTCATGTTTACCTATGTCTATCCAATAGCCTGTTATCGGGAAACGTACCACCTTCATTTTTTCACGAATTAACATCTCCATAAAATCTGTAGCATTAAAGAAAGTATCTATCGGAATCTTGTCCAAATGTTCTTTTTTTATCAGATATATCCCAGCGTTGGCATAATAATTATAAGTAGGTTTTTCACGGACTCCTTCAATATTCCTCCCTTCCAATTCAAAGATACCGTATGGAACAGATATTGAATAAGGAACGGCAGCAACAGACATATCGGCATCATGTTCTCTGAAATGCAGATAAAAATCTTCATAATCAATATTTGTAAAAAGATCTGAGTTCATAATAAGAACTGCATCATTATAAAAAGTATCCACAAACTTAACCGATCCGATCGTTCCCAAATATTTAGGTTCACAAATGCATTTAATTTGTATCCCATCCCTACATTCCTTAAAATGCTCTTCTATCTGTTCATGCAAATAATTAACCGTAACAGAAATGTGCTCAACACCATAAGATATTAATCGGTCTACGTTATAGTCTATTATAGCCTTGTCACCTACATGCAACAAAGGTTTGGGGACTTTCTCTGTCAAAGGGCGAAGACGCTCTCCTTTGCCACCAGCCATTAAAACCGCATCAATTGGAAGAAGAGATTTTTTATTTTTCAGGTCAATTACTTTCAATAGATGTCCATCCGTATCTAAGCACGGGATTAGAGATATTCCTCTTTTCTTATAATCACGAATTAAGGACAAAGAAACATTGGATTGTACGAAATGAAAGTTTGTTTGCATTGCATCCATAACGACTCCGTTAACATCCCCTCCTCCTATCAGATAACGGCGAATATCTCCATCAGTCAATGTCCCCACTATCTTTTGTTTATCATCCATAACAAATAAAACTAAGACATCATGGGAAAGATTATTCAGAGCGACAAGAGCATCCCGTATTGTAGCTTGGATATCTATTAAATATTTACAATAATCCTTCATTCTAAAGATTATAAAACGATTTTTGGAGTAAATTTTCTATTGAAACATTCTTAATAATTCGCACGATAGCCTCTGTGGTACCTTGTTTCTCATAGGGATTGCTTTGTAATTTCATCTTACCTCTCATCTCCTCTGAGAGAATTTGAAGCAATCCTATCATTATTTCGTTTTTAGATGTACCACAGTGTATTACACTCTCTGCTGCAATCCGTCCTTTTTGTCTATCACCTATATTCAAAGTAGGAATACCAAAGCTAGGAACTTCTATAATACCGCTTGAAGAATTACCAACCACAGCCGATATATATTGCAAAGCTGATAAATAACGAATCTTACCTAAAGAGGTAAAAGCAATTGAACGCTCTTTATGTTTCTCCACGAATTCATGAATTAATCGCATAATAATGCGTCCATTCGTATCTGAATTTGGTAAAGTAAAAATTATACGGTAATCAGAAAACTCCTCTAATGCCTCAAGCAGATTCATGCATTGCTCTTCTGCAGTAAAATGCTCTAATGTTACAGGATGATAAGTCACCAACAAAGACTTCTCACCCAATTCAAATTGTAAGTTCGCTTCTAATTCCTGCTTAGAAAGTAACGGGGTATTTTTTATATTTTCAACACCAATTGCACCCACATTGAAAACAGAATCCGGTCGTTCTCCCATTTGAATTACACGTTGGCGGTATTCTTCTGTTGAAGTAAAATGTAAATGACTCATTTTGGTAATAGCATGACGAATACAATCGTCATAGGCTCCCTCAGTAATCTCACCGCCATGAAGATGGGCTACCGGTATCTTATAGAAAAGAGCGGCAGATACAGCCGATAATATTTCAAAACGATCACCCAACACAACTATCATATCCGGTTGCAGGTCTTCATAAGCATCTGCAAAACCGATAGTCCCCAAACCTACAGATTTAACCGTTGCATTGGCTGTATCTGAAGAAAGGAGCATTTCCACTTTTTTGTCTATATGAAAACCATCTTTTTCTATTTCTTTATAGGTGAGGCCAAATTCCGGTGAAAGGTGCATATTAGTTGCGATGACCTGTAATTCCAAAGTTGCATCCACCTTTATAGCCTGCATTAACCCACTTAACAGACCATATTCAGCCCGACTACCGGTAATAACGCATATCTTTCGTTTATTCATTACCTTCATTAAAAATGATTTGCTCATCCGCTTCAAAAGTACGAATAGCTCGTGTTCCAATAATATACTCCCATTTCATGGGAGAAATTCCGCCACCGGGACGTTTCACTGTAAGGTTCTCTTCTGTCAAAAGTTCTCCTTTCTCAATATCTTTAGCCGCAACGATACTTTTTCTTGCTACAGATTTATTTCTTCCTTCCGAAGTAGAGACCTTTTTTTCTTCATTGCCTAAAGCTTGCTCAATATTTCGAATAGCAGTAACCATAGCCTTCAATTCTTGCGGTTCAAGTGAGGCTTTGTGATCGGGGCCATCCATCGTACAGTCAAGCGTAAAATGTTTCTCAACTACTGTCGCTCCCAAAGCAACAGCTGCAATAGGAACTTCTATCCCTTGAGTATGATCTGAATAGCCTACATTTACACTAAACTTCTCTCCGATGGTATGCATTGCTTTCAAATTTACGTCATTCATAGGAGTTGGGTATTCTGTATTGCAGTGCAAAATAGTTATTTGTTCTTTAGATACACCAAATTTGATTAATACAGATATAGCATCCGCTATTTCATCAAAGGTGCTCATTCCTGTAGAAAGTATAACCGGTTCTTTATAACTCGCTATTTTTCGAAGATATGGATAGTTGGTTATTTCACCGGAAGGAATTTTCCAAAGCCCTAAATGCAAGGATGCGAGAAAGTCAACGCTATCTAAATCAAAAGCTGTTGAGAAAAAATTTATTCCTTTTTCATTACAATAGGAAACTAGTTCATAATGTTGTTGAGGAGATAACTCCAGCTTTTTCAACATCGAATATTGAGAATTTTCTCCAACGCTCATATTCCGCTTCTGGTAATCAGCCATTTTAGCAGACCTGGATACCAAATTTTCTGTTTTAAAAGTCTGAAACTTCACATAATCCACTCCGGCATCAGCTGCCGCATCTATCAACTGTTTAGCAAGCTCTATCGAACCATTATGATTGACACCTGCTTCGGCTATTATTAATGTATGTTGCATCAAAATTTTATTTTCAGAAGTGCAGGGTTACCTGAATAAACACCTTTCTGAATAAGATTTTTACGTACCATTGTCCCAGCAGCTATCACACATCCCGCAGTTATTGAGGTACCATTTACCATGACACACTGGCTACCCAAAAAAGTAGCTTCCCCCACACGACATCCCCCATTAACCATGGCACCGGTGGATATATGACAATAATCCTCTATCACAACATCATGCTCTATATTTGCAAAAGTATTAATGATACATCCTTTTCCTATTTTAGCATCAGCATTAACAACGGCTTGATGAAGCACTACCGTACCAGGTTGAATATCTGCATAACGGGATATGTGCGCAGTAGTAGCTATTACCGTCGCCAGTTTACCTCCTGCCATCTCTATTTTTTCATGGATACGAAATCGGAGACTCGCATCTTTAATGAATCCCACTGTAACAATAAAATCAGCTTCTGATGCATATCGGCAGATATCATCATCTGTTCCAATTACCTGATAGTCAAAAATATGGGTTCCAACATTTTCAGGTACATCCAGAACTCCTTTTATGATAAATCCAGCACTTTCAGCAGCATCTATTACTGATTTACAATGACCACCGCCACCTACTAAAATTAAAGGTCTCATCTTTTCAAACGTACACTACTCGGTATATTCACTATTCTATCGGCCAACCACTCCGTATTCTTCAATCCATCCGTTTCACAATGCTTGAACATATCCAAGCGGTTCATAAGTTCCCAAACAGGACGAGTCATGATTCCATGATTATTTGTATATTCAAGGAATTCTTGTTGAGTTTTTTTATCTTTCAATATCACTACATTCAACCAATAGTTAGAGTGGCTATTTTCTGATTCGGTAAAAAAGGTAATATCAGGAATATTCTGGAAAAAATCAGTATATATTTCCGCTGTTTTCCGTTTATCCTCCACGTACCTCTCAAGATTCTCCAATTGAGCACATCCCAGGGCAGCATTGATATTAGGCATGCGGTAATTATAACCGATATGATCGTGGACAAAGGCCCAACGATGAGGAACTTTTGCCTGGGTTGTCAGGTGCTTGGCTAGTGCACCAAGCTCTTCGTCTTGAAATAGAAGCATACCACCACCACCTGTTGTAATCGTCTTATTACCATTGAAACTGATAGCACCTACTTTCCCGAAAGTACCTGTATGCTGTCCTTTATAGAAACTACCAAGGCTTTCGGCTGCATCTTCTACCAATTCAAGATGCCATTCTTTGCAAATATCAGCCAACTCGTCAATTCTTACCGGATGACCAAAAGTATGCATAGGGATGCAAGCTTTTACACGTCTACCAGTATGTTTATTATAACAAGCATTATTCTTGACCTCTGCATTTTTTATCAGCCAGGCTTTAACGGCTGCTGGTGATAATCCGAGAGTATCCTTATCTACATCAATAAATACCGGATGTGCATTGATATAGCTGATGGCATTACAAGTTGCAATGAATGTCAATGCCTGGGTTAGAATTTCATCGTTACGCTCCACTCCCACCAGCATCATTGCCATGTGAAGTGCATTGGTACCACTGACGCAAACGACAGCTTTCTTCGCACCAGTATAGGCTGCCACTTCAGCCTCAAAACGATCAACAAACTTACCAACACTGGACACAAAAGTAGTGTCAATACATTCGTTCAAATATTTCTTCTCATTGCCTATAAACAGAGGAGCATGCAAAGGTACAAACTCATCCGTATTATACAATTGATGGATAAAACTCACTATATCGCTATATATATTCATCTGTAAATTAACTTATTACATTTTTTGGTCAAGTGTTTTGCCTTTCTCTACGTGTTCAAAATTAGGTAGAAAGTTTTTAAGAGCAGACACTATTGCCGCTTTGGTAAAGCCAGGATTGTGGAAGATTGTTTCCAACTCTTCAAAAAAAGTGTTTAGTTCTTGTTTTGAACGCTTCTTTACTTCTTCTATAACGCCCAAAGATGAAAAACGAGTCATATTCAGTTTTTCACCTGGAACATAAAATTCTTCATAATCTTTTTCTCCAGTAGTATCACTCTTAAAATAGACCACCGGATATATTTTACTATCCTCAGGCATTTCAGCAGCAAATTTCTTTGCTTCATCATCTGTTACACATTCTTTTTTCTCATATCCCAACGTTTCAAGAAATCTGTCACAGATAGAAGAAAATGTTATCATTTTCTCTTCCCCGAGCTTTGGAAAGAAAATTTCTCCATTGCGCCCCAATATGCAAGCAAGCATACAAATCTGACCGCTTTCTTCGGGAGAAACAAAATAGCGACGCACATCGTAGGGAGCAGCTAAAGGCTGCTTCTTCATAATACGATCAACAAAACCAGCCAGTAGAGAACCATTGGAAAAAGCGACATTGGCAAAGCGTGCGGTGGTCACTTTGAACTGGGAAGAATAGGCCATAATCATATCTTCCATAATACGTTTACTAGCCCCCATTATATTTACCGGATTGGCTGCTTTATCTGTAGATACACAGAAAAAATGTTTAGGAGGATATTCTGCAAGTAAATCCAACAGCTTCTTTGCTTTAATAACATTGTTTTCTAGCAATGCCTGCACTGAATACTTATCTTTCTCACTACGCACATGCTTATGAGCTGAAAAATTAGCAACAATATCAAATCCTTTCTCTTCACGAAATATACGCTCAAAAATAGGGTCGGCAAAGTTTAAAGTATAAGTACGATACTCTTCAGGAATGTACATTCCACAAGTAGAACGTAAATCACGAGTAAGCTCCGCCAGACCATTCTCATTCAAATCAATAACTACCAGTTTAGAAGGTTTAAAAGGGAGTATGGCATGAATATACGAAGCCCCAATAGAACCGGCACCGCCGATAACTAATAAACTCTTACCCTTGATTTCTTTTATAAGAGTATCTTTGTTTGCGTCAATATCCAAAGCAAACATACTATTAGGACGAGAAGTAATATTCTCGTTGATAAACCTATTTATATTAAACATCATTACTAATAATATCTCTACAAAAACTTTACTCTACCACTTCCCAAGGACACTCATTCTCCTCAAACCTCCCTAATTCCTCAATAATCTCCACCTGCTCCAACGTCAACTGTGACTGATCCCACGTATTGATAATAGCATGTGCTTCTTGAGCTAATTCCTTATCATAAACTTCGCTATAACAATAAGTCAAAAGTCGAACTTTGAGCAATGATGCCGGTAGTTTAGGAAGAACTTCCCAACTACGGTCCAATACATTCTGAATGTATTCTTGCTTATGACCGTTATCGTAAATTGTAGCGGCAAAAGCCACTAAAAGACCAAGACAGAGTTCGGCTTCCGCTTCTACAGTCTTGCCTCGAGTACCGTAAAGATCAAGAGCCTGCTCGTAAACATCACGATTCAAACGTGTGAACTGGTCAACGTAGATGGGACTTCCATCCAACCCATAAACAAGAAGATTATGGGCTAAGGAAAATAATGAATCCATTGACTAAGTATGGTTTATGATTGATAAATTATGAATTACAAATAGAAAATTATTCAACAGGTTCAACGAGTGATGGCGAAATAAAAGTAGTAGCAACAGCCATGACACCTTCAATATTGACCACTACACGACGATCGTGGCGAATACGGACAAATTCACCTATTACCCCCTCGAATACACCACCCGTAATACGTACTTTTTGCCCTTTTGCCAAATGTAATTCGGCAGGCTCCACATAAAGAATAGCTTCCTCGTGGCTACCTGCCACAAGAATAAAACTACGCATCTGCGCATCGGGGATAACTACAGGTCGGCAAAACTCACGATTCATGATAAAACGTATAGGCATAGAAGATTCCAATTCATCTTTCAAAGCATCTATACGTTTACGAGTAGAGTGAACAAAAACAAGGTTATGAATAGCCGGAAGTAATCTACGAACACGCTTACCAGACTTTATGACATATTCATAACGCATCGGAATGAAATTCTCAATTTTCTCAGCATCCAAAATCGCTTTCAAAGCCAACTCACGACTGTAAGAAACCCGAATTGCAAACCAATTCATATCCGATTGAGGATTAACAGTCGACGGTTGACTACCAGAATTGCACTGTACAGCAGAAGATGTCTTTACTGAGGAACGAGACATTATAATAATAATTGTAGAGTATAAAATGATTAAATCCTAATGAAAAGGGCGTTCTTTAGGGACACCGGAGTACTGAAGCACTTCCGATCAATTTATGTAATGCAGTTATTTTCAACAGTTTAGTTAGCATCCATCTTGTTTTAGAACTTCCTACCATCGCGGAAAAAAGAAGTAGAAAAACAGTTATGTTAGTTATTCGCTCATAAAAAGCTGAAAACGAAGACATTAAAAACAAAGAATGTTTTTTAGACGTTCGTTTAATAGACGTCAATATTTTAGAAAAGTAAAAGGGAAAAAACACTTAGAAATTTGCAAAAAATAAAGATGAATAAAGTTTGGCTCAATAAGCTAATAGACAATACTTTATGCCTATACTCAATAATTTATGAAAATATTTTTATTGAACATTTTGTTCGTTTCAAAAATACAGGTTATCTTTGTGTCCATTAAACGAACGTTTAAAAAACACTTTTTTACATCCACATATTTTTCTGATACACAAATAATTGCCAACAATTACATATATTTCCCACTATTTAATTCCATTTAGGACTTGCCCACTTCCCCATGAAAAGCTAACTTCGCCATTCATGACATTTTTCCGTCGTTAATTATTTGCATTAAAACAAGAATTATTATGTACGATAAAAGAATAAAAGCGCAGAATAAAAAAAACTGCAAAAGGGAATAACAACAACAGCAAAGTTGCTTTAACACAAATCGTTAAGAAAAAGAGAGGAGTAAAGAGAGGAGAAGATATTCAAGGAGTTTACCTGAAAAGGGATGTATTGGAAATGCTCCTTTTGGAGATGTTCATGGAAGGAGACATGGGAGTCGATCCAAAGGCAGGATTAGCCACATTGGAGCGTTTCATAGCCGAACGGAAGATATTTGTTACAAAGAGCGGTAAACCTCTATCATTCAATACCATAAAGGATGATTTCACTGAGATTCTCAAAGAATTTCTAAGAAAAATAACCAATAACAAAAAGAAAAAATAATAACAAAAAACAGTAAATAATTAACGACATACAACTTGTGCATGAAGCTTATATCTTTGCCGGCACTTTAGCAAAGATCAAGCCATATATCAAAAAAAGATGCCGCTTCTTCAAAAAGAACGGCATCTTTCTTTTTATTATGACTCCAACACCTGCTAAACAAGAAACAATATTAATATAAAAGACAAACAATGAAAAAGTCGGCAAAGAACGCTTCACTTCACGAAGCACTGAGAAAACTATGGAAAATACGTATCATGCTTGAAAAAGGTTATACCCAAACATGTGCAGAATGGATGGCAGAAAGAATTGAGAGCCTAATTGACCACATGCAATATGGGCACGCTCTCATCGCATTCTACAAACAAGACGGAACATTCAAACTGGTGAAAGCAACACTGATACATTACGAAAACGAATTCCACAGAAACTACGAAATCACCCGAGTGACAGGCACCATCATCTTTTGGGACGTGGAACAACAGGCATGGAGAAATTTCCAACTGGAGAATTTTCTGGAGTGGAGACCGATATGCTGAAAAAATTAATTATTAAAGAAAAGATTATGGCTATGACGTATGGGGGAATCATGTATTTCCCATTGAATGTGAATTTCTTTGAAGACGCACCGATAGAATTGATAGAAGCCAAATTCGGATTGGTGGGAGAAGCGGCAGTGATGAAACTACTATGCAAGATGTACAAGGAAAAGGGATATTACCTGTTGTGGGGAGAAGAGCAATGCACGCTCTTCTCACACAAAACGGGAATTGAGAAAAGTTGTATGGAAGGCATCATCAACATTCTGGTGGAGAAAGATTTCTTCGACAAAAGATGCTACGAGGAGCGACATGTACTGACTTCTGCAGAAATTCAGAAAATTTGGCTGGACGCCACCAAGCGGAGAAAAAGAGAATTGACGCCACTACCCTATCTGCTGATAGAGAAAGGGAATGACACCAAAGCAGAGGCTGATCATAAACCGGAAAAAGAAGACGGTTGCATACAAAATCAAAAGAATTACATGCAGTCTGCAAACATTTCACCCGAAAATGCAGACAATTCAAAACAAAGTAAAGTAGAGCAGAGTATAGCAGTTAAGGAGGAAGAAAGTCCTGTCGGGAGCTTATTTCTGACACCGCCGGGATATGCACACAACAGGCAGACACACAACTACGACGGATTGATGTTCACCTTGCAACAGATGAAAATTGTCAATCCCGAAGAAGTCAATGCAATTTTGCGGCTGTCCGATTACGGAAAGCTGAGAGGATACGTATGGCAGGTGATACACAGCACACGCTGGGGCGAGATTGTCGCCAAAGGGAAATACCTGATTGCGGCACTGGTGAAAGAGAAGAAAAAATCAGGCTGTTGACACCAAAGAAAAAGAAGTAGCAAAGACAAAAAATGAAGTTAACATCATTGATTACACGATGTTAACTTCATCAATATAAAGATGTTAACTAATTACATCCAGTTTAGTTAACTTAATTACAGCGATGGTATTAACTTATCATACATAAGTCTCAAGCAGCTTCACCCTTTCTCCTTCCGGCACAATCGTTACCTCCTGAGTAGAGGCGGGCAACAGCACTGTTTCACCGGCACACATCGTTATTTCGTTCCGGTTATCATCCGTCAGACGACAAGCGCCTTCCACACAAATAAAGATTACGAAAGAATCCAGTTCCGAATAGTCACAGGTGATTTCCTCCGTCATGTCATATACGGATGTGGTGAAATAAGGACTCGCCACCATTTCGACCGGTTCATTTTGTATACGGTCATATTCCGTACGGAAATCATCCTGCACATCGGTAAAGTTAATGGCATCCATAGCCTGACTTGTGTGCAATTCGCGGGATTTGCCGTCTTTATCCTTGCGATTATAGTCGAAAATACGATATGTTATATCGGATGTCTGTTGAATTTCGGCAACGAATGCTCCGGCGCCGATACCATGCACACGACCGGCAGGCACATAAAACACATCTCCCGGCTCTATGGCACAGGTCTGGAGCACTTCGGCAAATGTTCCGTTATGCACTCTGTCTTTATATTCTTTCGGAGTTATCTGTTCGGAAAAGCCGGAGATTAATTTCGCACCTTTATCCGCAGCAATAACATACCACATTTCGTTTTTACCGAAGCTGTTATGACGTTTTTTGGCAAGTTCATCATCCGGATGCACCTGAATGGATAAATCCAACTTGGCATCGATAAACTTTATCAGCAATGGAAATTTGCTTCCAAACCGAGCGTAATTTGCTTCACCGACCAGCTCATCCTTGTATTTACGGACCATTTCGGGCAAAGTATACCCTTTGTCCGCACCATTGGCTACTACAGACTCGCTGCCTTCTACTGCTGAAACCTCCCAGCTCTCGCCTACGTTCGGCAGGGTTTCATTCAAATGTTTGAATGGGATAATCTTGTCGCCCCCCCAAAGTGTTTGTTTTAGGATGGGCTCAAATTTTAAAGGATACATTCGTTGTTTTTAAGTTAGTACAATTCAATACTGTTATAATACTTTTCAGATTAACGCGACAAACATACAAAAAATATCAATTTGTATTCCAATTGTTAAACGCTAAACTTTCATAAAATGTTCTCCACATTTCTTCCCTTTTGCTTGGGAGAACAAAAGAATTTCTTTTTATTTGCAAGAAAATTAAATAATACCATTGAAATATGATAGACACTACTCCAACAGAAAGCAATTTGTCCGGTCTGGACAGAAAAGCTTTTCAGAAGAATATTAACAATCAACAGACAGATTTATACATCCTCAAAAATGCTCAGGGCATGGAAGTGGCAGTCACCAATTACGGGTGTGCACTCCTTTCAATTATGGTTCCCGATAAAAACGGGAAATATGCCAACGTTGTTTTAGGACACGACAGCATAGAGCATGTGATTAACAGCCCGGAACCATTTCTAAGCACAACAATAGGCCGTTACGGAAACCGGATTGCCAATGGAAAATTTACTTTATACGGCGAAGAACATCAACTGGCCATCAACAACGGTCCCAATTCACTGCATGGTGGGCCGACCGGCTTTCACACCCGTATATGGAATGCGGTTCAGCCCAATGAGTCGACCGTCATTTTCAACTACACATCTGCCGACGGCGAAGAGGGCTTCCCCGGCAATCTGGAAGTAGAGATGACCTACCGTCTGGAGGACGAAACAAATGCCTTAGTGATAGAGTACAGAGCCACCACCGATAAAGCGACAGTGGTCAACCTAACCAATCATGGTTTCTTCAACCTGGCAGGTATTTCCAATCCCACCCCCAGCGTTTTGAACAATATCATTACCATTAATGCCGATTTCTATACTCCTATTGATGAGGTGTCCATTCCCACCGGAGAGATCCTAAAAGTAGAAGGAACTCCGATGGACTTCCGTACTCCCCACACGATCGGTGAACGCATCAATGACAAATTCCAACAATTAATAAACGGATCCGGATACGACCATTGCTATGTACTGAATAAAACGGAAAGTGGCGAGTTAAGCCTCGCGGCTACCTGTACCGACCCTGTCAGCGGACGTACCATGGAAGTATATACTACTGAAAATGGCGTACAGCTTTATACAGGAAACTGGTTGAATGGATTCACCGGTGCTCATGGGGCTACTTTCCCGGCAAGAAGTGCCGTATGCTTTGAAGCGCAATGTTTCCCTGATACCCCCAACAAAGCTCATTTCCCGTCAGCAGTATTGCTTCCCGGAGATGAATACCAACAAATCACCATCTATAAGTTTGGTGTAGAAAAATAGTCAAAATCGAGAAACTAACTAACCTAATTATAAATTTATAAATTTTTATTAACCATGACACAACAAAAACAGAATGGTAAACTCATCGCAATCATAACGATGATTTTCCTTTTTGGTATGATCTCATTTGTTACCAACCTGGCTGCTCCTATGGGAATTGTACTCAAAAATCAATTTTCCGTATCCAATGCCTTAGGGATGTTGGGCAATTTCGGTAATTTCATTGCTTATGCAGTAATGGGAATACCAAGTGGTATTCTATTGCAGAAAGTAGGATATAAAAAAACAGCGCTTATCGCGGTAGCTATCGGTTTTATAGGCGTGGGCGTTCAATTCTTGTCCGGACATTCCAGCCCTGAAATGGCATTTGCCGTATATCTGATCGGTGCATTCATCGCAGGTTTCTCTATGTGCTTGCTGAATACGGTTGTAAACCCGATGCTGAACAAGCTGGGCGGTGAAGGAAACAAAGGTAACCAGTTAATCCAGATCGGCGGTTCTTTCAACTCCGTAATGGCAACTATCACTCCGATGTTCGTAGGTATCCTCATTGCCGGTTCTATTGAAAAGGCTACCATCTCTCAGATATTCCCTGTGATGTACACAGCGATGGCAGTATTCGCACTTGCATTCCTCGTACTGTTGTTCGTTCCTATACCGGAACCCAATGCCGCTACAACAACGGAACCGATCGGCAAGCTGATGTCCGGCGCTTTAAAATTCCGTCATTTCATCCTGGGAGCTATTGCAATCTTTGTATACGTAGGTATTGAGGTTGGCGTACCGGGTACACTAAACCTGTTCCTGACCGACCCGGTGGAAAAAGGCGGTGCCGGTATTGCCTCCACCATCTCCGGATTTGTAGTAGGTACTTATTGGTTCCTCATGTTGGTAGGCCGTCTGGCAGGTGCCTCATTGGGTGCTAAAGTATCCAGTAAGGCAATGCTTACATTCACTTCTGCTTTGGGCCTGTTGCTGGTGTTCCTCGCCATTTTCTCACCTACCGATTCTTTCGTAAACCTGCCTGTGCTTCAGCAGAGTGCCACCGGCGGTTTATCCTTCGGACTTGCAGAGGTACCCATCAATGCCATGTATCTGGTATTAGTCGGTCTGTGTACTTCTATCATGTGGGGTGGCATCTTCAACCTGGCAGTAGAAGGTTTGGGTAAATATCTGGCAGCCGCTTCCGGACTGTTCATGGTCTTGGTATGTGGCGGTGGTATTCTTCCCGTTATTCAGGGAGTCGTTGCAGACAAGGCAGGTTTCATGGCAAGCTACTGGGTGATCATTGCAGCTCTTGCATATCTGTTGTTCTATGGACTGATTGGTTGCAAAAACGTAAACAAAGACATTAAAGTCGATTGACAGACAGAACTAACAATATAGGTAATAGATTTATTCACCTTAAAAAATAATATCATGGATATAGAATACGTAAGAAGCCGTTTCATCAAGCATTTTGACGGAACAACAGGAGCTGTTTATGCTTCTCCGGGACGAATCAACCTAATCGGCGAACATACTGACTACAACGGTGGTTTTGTATTCCCCGGAGCAATCGACAAAGGCATGATTGCAGAAGTAAAGCCGAATGGAACAAACACTGTCAAAGCTTATTCCATTGATTTGAAAGATTATGTAGAATTCGGTCTGAATGAAGAAGACGCTCCCCGCGCCAGTTGGGCAAGATACATATTCGGTGTATGCCGCGAAATGATTAAACGTGGTGTAGAAGTGAAAGGATTCAATACGGCTTTTGCTGGCGATGTGCCTCTGGGTGCAGGTATGTCCTCTTCTGCTGCATTGGAAAGCACTTACGCTTACGCATTGAACGACCTGTTCGGCGACAATAAAATCGATAAGTTTGAATTGGCCAAAGTGGGTCAGGCTACAGAACACAACTATTGCGGTGTGAACTGTGGCATTATGGATCAGTTTGCTTCCGTATTCGGTAAAAAAGGCAGTCTCATCCGTTTGGATTGCCGTTCATTGGAATACCAGTATTTCCCGTTCGAACCGAAAGGTTACCGTCTGGTATTGGTGGATTCCGTAGTAAAACACGAACTTGCTTCTTCTGCATACAACAAACGCCGCCAAAGCTGCGAAGCTGCTGTTGCCGCCATCCAGAAGAAACACCCGCATGTAGAATTCCTGCGCGACTGTAATATGGAAATGCTTGAAGAAGCTAAAGCCGATATCAGTGCGGAAGACTTTATGCGTGCAGAATACGTGATTGAGGAGATTCAGCGTGTACTCGATGTTTGCGATGCTTTGGAAAAAGGCGATTACGAAACAGTTGGCCAGAAAATGTACGAAACACATCATGGCATGAGCAAGTTATATGAAGTGAGCTGCGAAGAGCTCGACTTCCTGAACGACCTTGCCTTTGACTGCGGTGTAACCGGCTCCCGCGTAATGGGCGGCGGATTCGGCGGTTGTACAATCAACCTCGTAAAAGAGGAATTATACAGCACATTCATTGAAAAAGCCAAAGAGGAATTCAAGAAGAAATTCAACAGAAGTCCGAAAATTTACGATGTCGTAATCAGCGACGGTGCACGAAGACTGGAATAAATAAAAACGTGATAAAAGCAATAGGGTGATAAAGTGGTTCTCCACAATATCACCCTATTTTTTGTTACCTTTAATTGACCTAGCACTCTTTTCTAATAAATACCTTCTGTCGTCATTTGTATACGCTTCATCGTTCCGTCTTCATTGTAATACAAACGCTCCATGCAGACCGAACGGCGAAAACTTCCTCCTGTGGGATTAATGCCGCCGTTATGATAGATAAAATACCAATTATCCTTAAACTCTATAATAGCTTGATGATTCGTATTGCTATTTCCAGCCAATTCATTTAAAATCCCTTTGTATTCCCAAGGGCCCGTTATACTACGGCTCATGGCATAGCATATCTTCTCCGGGAATTCGGAAGCATAGGAAAGGTAATACCAATCGCCTCTTTTATGAATCCAGGGAGCTTCTGTGAAACGGGGTAAGTCAACCGGAATAATCGGCCCGTCCAATTCCACCATATTCTTTTTCAGTTTGGCGAAATAGCACTGACTGTTGCCCCAGTAGAGATATGCCTGCCCGTCATCGTCAATAAAAACGGTGGGATCTATATCATCCCAGTAACTTTTGCTACGGTCGGTTGTCATATCGTTGGTGATGAGGGCAGAACCGCGGGCATCGACAAACGGTCCTGTCGGTGAATCGGATACGGCTACACCGATGGACTTACCGGGAATCGTCTTATGCTCCACCGTTACGTACCAATAGAATTTGCCATCACGTTCTATTACCTGGCTTGCCCAAGCCTCGCCTTTTGCCCAAGAAAAGTCCTTAGCCTTTAGAGGGACAGCATGTTCGGTCCACGTTTTCAAGTCGGAAGAGGAAAAGACACACCATTCTTTCAGATCATAATGCTCTTCCGGTGGAGAACACTCATCATGGCCGCCATAAATATACATCTTTCCATCATGCACCATCGCTGCCGGATCTGCAATAAACTTATGCTTTACTATCGGATTTCCCGCAGCAACAAAAGTAGTGTCACTTTGTGCCGACAGCCCTTGCGGAACTGCCAGCATCAAAGAACTAACCCAAAAAATAAATATATTTTTCATCATGATATTCCTTCAAAGCTCAAGACATCAATACTTCAAAATATATACCGCAAAGGTGGCAGGCTCCAGATCTACGTTCAAAGTATGCCCATCCACATCCAAAGATGTTTCTTGCGGAATGATTGCCAATGGATTCTCAATAGTATTGTCCTTATCCATGTCAGCGGAAGAGAGTTTGATGCAACGTGCTCCCGACAAAACCTCTTTCTTCTTCAATCCGTTAAAAATCAAAGACAAAGGCTGTTTTTTGTCTGAGGTATTGGCCACTTTCACTATGATCTCATTCTTATTTTTGTCACATACGGCACTCGCAAATAGTCCGTTCTGTCCCTCGGCACCCGTTACAGGCTTTTTATTCATAGTCAGAGAAAGGACGTTCGTTCCCTTATGCGTTGCAAAAAGCTGCTGTACATAATAGCTCACTGTACGCACTGAATTCAAGTTATCAAACCATATCATGTCCGGACGCCACTGCCAACCTTCCACATGAGCAAATAACGGTGCATATGTAGCCATATGCACAACATCCGCATTCCGTTCCAGTCCGGTCATAAAGGCCGCCTCAAGCAATGAAGCATGGAAATGGTTCCACTTCTTTCCTTTGCCATGACAGGCATATTCTCCGGCAAAGACTTTCGGGCCTTTACGGTCGTAATTGTCATAACGCGCTCCCTGGCTTAGGAACCATGCTTCGGGACGATAGAAATGTTCGTCCACCAAATCGGCTTTCAGTCTTTTCATTTCCGGCCAAAGATAGTCGAACTGCTCACCTTCCGAATTAGGGCCTGAACTACCCACAATCTTTATGTCGGGGTATTTCTTGCGAATGGCTTTGACAAAGGGTTCCAGATGTTCGGGATATTCCTTTCCCCACTGCTCGTTACCTATACCTATAAATTTCAGATTGAACGGTGCGGGATGTCCCATATCGGCACGTACCTTTCCCCAGGGAGTATCAACTGCACCATTTGCAAATTCTATCAGATCGAGCGCATCCTGAATATAACTATCCAGGTCGCAAAGAGGCACATGCGCATCCATATTCGGGTTTTGGAACTGACAAGCCAAACCGCAACTCAACACCGGCAACGGTTCCGCACCGATTTCTTCGGAAAGCTGGAAGAACTCATAAAATCCCAAACCATAACTTTGGTAATAATCGGGAAAGAACCGATGCGGGAAAGTATATTGCCAACGATTCTCATTCAGCGGACGGTTCTCCACCATACCTACCGACTTTTTCCAGTCGTAGCGTGATGCAATATCAGTACCTTCTACAATACATCCGCCGGGAAAACGGAATACACCCGGCTTTATATCTGCCAGTGCCTGCGCCAAATCTTTACGAAGCCCGTTTTCATGTCCTTGCCAAGTATCTACCGGGAAAAGGGAAATATGTTCCAAATCCACCGTTTGCCGGGAAGCAAGGAAAATACGAAGAATAGCTTTCGGATTGGTCACTTCCGGCTTTAGTATCACCTGATATTTTTTCCATTCCCTTGAATCGACCGTTACATCGGCAGTTGCAAAAGCCTGCTGTTCGCCCATAGATTTCGTATCGGCCAGCTCCACGCGGATTTTAGCGGGTGTTTCCCCCTCTGCCACACGTGCCCATACAGAGAAACGATACTCAGCGCCTTTTTTTATTCCGATACCGAAAAATCCTTCATTGTCCAGTCCGGTCTGTTTATGCGGATGTCCGGCATACGCCAAACGCACATAATGCGGGTTTCTTTCAAAAGGGCCGTCATCTTTCAGGGACACCTTACCGAATGTCTTCCACCCCATAAAATGTTGCGGAAACTCAAAAGAACGATTCTTCACAAGTTCGGCATACAGACCGCCGTCGGCAGCATAGTTGATATCTTCGAAAAACAAACCGTACATAGTAGGCTGAATTTCCGCTCCCGGTTTCCCGGCTTGTATCACCAATTCATTTGTTTGTGCTTGCAGTGCCGAACCTGCCGCAAGAGCCAGCACCGCCAATAAACCTTTGTATTTTTTCATGGTATAAAATGTATATATGATTACTTAATTCGCTTTCCCCATATAGACCTGCCACGACTGTCCAGTCCTGTGAAAAGAACGGTTTCCTTTTCGTTTTCCCAATCGTGTCCGGCAAATATAATCAGATTATTTATAATTTCACCTTCCAGAGTCAGGGACAATAATTGCTTTGCTTCCAAAAATTCCCAGTTACCCTTATTCTCACCTAAATGTCCGTTCTTCTCCAAGGACAGCAAATGAGACACGTTCCACTCCTCTTCTTTGAGCTGTCCCTCCCCCCATAGGATCTGGCCTGCCTGCAAACGGCGTTCATACGCAGGTTCCTGTATGCGTATAACTTCCCACTCTCCTGCCATATCTTCTGCCGAGAATTTACGGGAAACACTGCCTGTATAACGTTCGGGCGACACCACCGGCCATCCGTCGGGCGTAAAAAAGACCTGCCTCAGATGAAGATCCATCATTTGGTTATGGGGTGACAGGCGTCCCTGATGTGCCATAAAGTATTGCCCTTCATCCGAGGTGAATACACTGCAGTGTGCAGTCCCTGCCCAACCCGGATGATTATGAAAGCGGTATGGAGCTGTCAGAATAGGAAAATTATTAGTAGTGTCTTTCAGTTCCACGCCGGAGAAATCAACAAACGGACCTTCCGCTTTGTCCGAACGCCCTACCCGCACGTTATAGGTGGTCATCAGCGGATCGTATGAAACAAACAAATAATACTGTTTCAGATCAGGATTGTAAATAATCTCGGGAGCTTCCAGATTATCTTTCTGATAATTGGCGCGGCGCGCGGTGAGATGCCCTTGATCTCCCTCCTCGGCGGGAAGTCCGGTTTCCGGATCCAACTCTACGCAGTACAATCCTCCAAAGAATGATCCATAATGCATCCACCACTTTCCGGTGACAGGATCGGCCATGACGCTCGGATCAATTGCATTCATTACCGATGCCTCATTGGTCTTGACAACACAACCTCGTTGTGTCCAAGGGCCTTCGGGCGATGCAGCCTCTGCCATACCTATATACGATGTCTTGCGGCCAAAAGCCGATACACAATAGTAGAGTCTGTATTTATCACCGAAAGGGATTATATAAGGAGCCCAGATGTTCGTTGCTCCCTCACCTCCGGCATGTGAACGTACCCACTCCACAGCTTCCTGCGGTATTTCCGGAAAAGCCCAGCCGACAAACTCCCATTTGACAAGGTCCTTGGAACGGCGTACTTGTATGTATCCCAACGGAACATTTTTTTCTTCGGCTTCTTGACGGTTCTCACCCCAAATGGCATCGGTGGAATACATATAATAATAGTCGCCCAATTTACGGCAAGACGGATCATGTACATTGTAAGTTCCCCACGAGCGATAGTTGTCCATAGAGGACAAAAAAGAGTAGTCATCCTGCCAGGGATTAGGCGAAGCTATGGGAGTAAAAACCGGAGAATTGCAACCGGCAAACAGAATTCCCATGGACGTGACGGCCACACATAACATTTTTCTCATAATATCAGCAAATTAAAAATACAATGCAAATGTACGCCATGCCCAAAGCAGTAGAGGTGGATATATGACCTTTTAAGGTGGACAATCTTCCAACTTCACAAAAAAGACCGCAGACTTTTTATTGTCATCACAAGTAATCCATTAACTTTGCTTGTGCTAATACCAAATGATAAAACAATGCATAAGTTTTTCCACATTATTATATTATATATCGCTTTGGCAAGCCCCGCTTTTTTGTGGGCTCAGGAGTCTTTTACCAACCGGTATAACACAATCTACATAACCATGAATGAAGGGCTTCCCAATAATTTTGTCGATGATATCTACAAAGACCGGCAAGGCTTCCTTTGGATTTCCATGTCGGGAGGCGGACTATCCCGATACGACGGTTATGAATTCGTCAACTTCACTCCGGCTACCCCACATTGCCGGCTCAAGAGCAACTTCATACGCAAAGTCCACGAAGACAACTTTCAGCGGCTTTGGGTTGTATCGGAAGGGGGAACGGATATTATCGACCTGACAACCATGCAGTCCGTACTGCCTCATGATCTCCGAAAGAAGCTGGAGACACTCATTAAGCAACCGGCATTCATGGTTACACAAGATGCCAACGGATGTATTTGGCTGTATTGCGGCAATAGCCTGCACCGTATTGCTTTCCGCACCAATGGAGATATAGAAAGTATTCATTCACTGGAGGTTCCCAATCCTTACCGGTACGATATCGTCTTTAAGGATGTGGAAAATGAGGGAAAAGTATGGATAGGCATCAATGGTGCACTATACAAAGTAGGTATCACTGCACAAGGCAAACTGGAGGAAACCTTAATCGACGACTGCCTGAGTTTTGCACCGGATCTATATTTTACAGACTTCATAGCCAAAGAGAATGAAGTATGGATCGCCACCGACAAAGGCCTGTACCGATATAATAAAAATGAAGGTATAGTGAAGCAATATGTGCATGCCTCCGACAATCCGTATTCCCTCTCACAAAATTTCCTGACCTGTCTCGCCATAACCAACGACAAACAATTACTGGTTGCCAGCCTGAAAGGCATCAACATATACAATCCCATAAAGGACAACTTTGAACGCATAAGCGATCAGGCATCCAACACCGGCAGTAAGCTACTGAACAGCAATTTCATCAACTGCATCATCGTAGAAGGGCAGCATATCTGGGTGGGGACCGAAAGTGGCGGCATCAATAAAATGACCGCCAAGCGTCTGTCCATACAGAACTATCAGCATGATAACAAGAATCTCCAAACAATCTCCCACAATCCGGTGAACGCCGTTTACGAAGATCATAGCGGAAACTTATGGGTAGGCACCGTAGAAGGGGGGCTGAATAAAAAGGCGGTAGGAAGCGACAGCTTCATTCATTATACATACGAAAGCGGCACTCTTACCCACAACTCTGTCAGCGCCATCACCGCCGACGGGCAAGGAAGATTGTGGATTGGTACATGGGGCGGCGGCATCAACCTTATCAACCCGCAAAACCCACAGCACAGAATAGAAGCAATCACAGCCCAAAATAAAGACAACTATCCCATAGACTTTATCGGAGCACTGGTCTACGACTCCATAAACAACGGTATGTGGATCGGAGCAAACCAGGGATTATTTTTCTATGACCTGACGCATAAACAGCTTTGTTCACCATTTGCCAAGCGTGCCGCCGAGGACATACGAGGTTGCATCGGCTCTATCATAGACAAAGACGGGCAATTATGGATGGGATGTCTGGACGGCGTTTATATCATCGACCTGCACTCCCGCTCCGTCTCATCGCCTGAGGGAACATTCCGTTACCGTCATCTGAAGTACAAACTGGATGATCCGTCTTCCGGACTGATAGAAAAGATATGTTGCTTTTACGAAACTCAAGACGGCACACTGTGGTTGGGCAGCAACGGTTATGGCATTTATAAACGTATGCAGAACGAAGATGGAGAAGAACAGTTCGTCTGTTACAACTCCCTTCATGGTCTGCCAGACAACAGTATCCGCAGTATCCTGGAAGATGATAAAGGATGTATCTGGATAGCAACCAACAATGGGCTGTCGCGCTTCCAACCCACAGAAAACCACTTTATCAACTACAACCGGCAAGACGGTCTTGCCGATACCCAGTTTTACTGGAATGCTGCTCACCGTTCACAATACAGCAAGCTCTACCTCGGCACCGTATCCGGACTGGTTGCCATAGATTGCAACCTGCCTGCCCTTACAACCCAGTCTTCCAAAGTACGGTTCACCCGTTTGAAAGTAGGAAACGAGGAAATATTCCCCGGCAACGAATACTTGCCGCTCGATATTGCCGTCAGTAAGGCTATCCGCATCCACGAACGTGAAAAATCTTTTTCACTGGAATTTTCCGCACTCAACTACGAGTCCGACAATACCGCCACTTACAGTTACCGCCTACTGGGTTTTGACAACCGTTGGATACACGTGCCTGCCAGCCGGCGTTTTGCTACTTACACCAATCTGTCTCCGGGAAACTATACGCTGCAAGTGAAGTACACGCCCTACACCCCAACCGGAGAGGATAATATAACGGAACTGCAAATAACAATCCAGCCCTATTTTTACAAGACAACCTGGTTTATACTGCTTGTAATAATCCTTGCCACATTCGCTACATGGCAATTCTACCAATGGCGCATACGAAGCCTGAAAGAGCAAAAAGCAAGATTACACCAAAAGGTGGAACAACGCACCCATGAACTGAAAAAGCAGAAACAACTACTGGAAGAACAGACCGAAGAGTTGTCCCGTCAGAACCGGATGTTGAAGCAACAAAACGAGAAAATTACCCGGCAGAAAGCGCAGCTTACCAAAATGACACGTAAGATACAAGAGCTGACCTTGGACAAGATAGCATTCTTCACCAATATCACACACGAATTCCGCACCCCAATCACACTGATCATAGGGCCGATAGAGCGTGCATTAAAGTTAAGCTACAACCCTCAAGTCATCGAGCAGCTACATTTCGTGGAACGCAATTCCAAATACCTGTTATCGCTTGTCAACCAGCTTATGGACTTCCGTAAAGTGGAGTCGGGCAAACTGGAAATCGTAAAATCCCGGAATAATTTTCTAAAATTTGCCAATGAACTAATCATACCTTTTGAAGTCTTTGCCAAAGAAAGAGACATCACAGTGAAACGTTATTTCCGGATGCCTTCACCGGAAATCTCCTACGATGAAGAAGCGATGCACAAAGTGCTGACGAACCTGCTGAGCAATGCCATTAAATTTACACCCAACGGCGGAAGTGTGTCTCTGTTCATAGCCCTGCTACCTCCTGCCGATAACCGCAAATCCATGCTTTACATCTGCGTCAGCGACACAGGCAGCGGTATTCCCGATGATGACGCAATCAAAATATTCAACCGTTTCTACCAGTCGCAAGGACAAACCAAATATCCGATGTACGGACAGGCCGGAAGCGGCATCGGACTTTACTTGTGTAAACGCATTGTACAGATGCATGGAGGTGAAATCCATGCGCAAAACAACCATACGACAGGCTGCTCACTACGTATCCTCCTACCAATAACACCGGAAAGTAATACGGTGGAAACACTGGCCGAAAGCGCCCCGCAACTTATGACTTCCGATACGCTACCCCCATCCGATACCTTCGGAAAAGGTTTATCAATCCTGGTGGTCGAGGACAACGCGGATATGCGTGGATATATCCGTTCCATCCTACGGGATAAATACAATGTATTCGAAGCTGCCCATGGAGCAGAAGCCTTGAACATATTAAACTCACATTCGGTAGACTTTATCATCAGCGACCTGATGATGCCCGTAATGGATGGCATTGAACTGTCCCGCCGGGTAAAAGAGAATTTCGCTATCTCCCATATCCCTTTCCTTATGCTGACAGCCAAGACATCGCAGGAATCACGCCTGGAAAGCTACCGCATAGGAGTTGACGAATATTTACTGAAACCTTTTGACGAGACATTACTGCTTACCCGCATCGAAAATATCCTTGAGAACCGTAAACGTTATCAAAAGAAGTTTGCCATAGCCATGGATGTGGATGCCTTGAATATGGAAGAAGAATCGGGCGACAAGAAGTTCCTCAACCGCATCATGGATGTCATTAAGGAGAACTACAAAAATTCCTATTTCGAGGTGAGCGATTTTTGCGAAGCGGCAGGTGTGAGCAAAAGCCTGTTGAACAAAAAGCTACAAAGTCTCGTCGGGCAGTCTGCCGGACAATTCATACGCAACTACCGCCTGAACATTGCCCGCGAACTATTACTGAAAAACCGGGAAAATAAAAGCATGAACATTGCGGAAATTGCCTATGAAGTAGGATTTAATGACCCTAAATACTTCACGAGATGCTTCACCAAATACTTCAATACGACGCCAAGCTCACTGCTTAATGAGGAAGAATAACCCTTACTTACGGCAAAAAACAATAAATCTACATAATAAGCTGTATTCTCTACACTTAAAATTCGTTTATCCACCTCTAAAACCCATTTGTCCACCCCTATTTACACCATAAGCCCTACTTTTGCCATACAATCATTGCTTATTTCTTCAGGAAATCCCTCAAGGAAAAGCAATGATTGGAAATCTAATTTTAATATTAATAATATGAAGAACGACAAGAGAACGGCTGTCCATCGTAGATGGCATTGGCTAAATTCAACCTCCCCCAGTTTTGTGAAGTCTGTTACCTGACTCTCCCGGCGGTCAATATAGGATCGTATATTGACCAATATAATATTATAATATAGTTAACAGTGATCTAATCTATTAATTTAATAATCTTAATTCTTTTAAAAATGAGGAAACATTTATTTCTTTCCGTAATGCTTGGTCTGTGTGCCTTTAGCGGTATGACGGTGTATCCTACACCTGCCATGGCTACTGTGACACAATCTCCGACTATCAAGGTTCGTGGCCAAATTGTCGACGAACAAGGTGAACCTATGCCAGGAGCTACCGTCAGAGTTAAAGGCGGACAAGGCGGAACCATTACCGACCTGGATGGAAACTTCCAGTTGGAAGTTCCCGGAAACGCTATCCTTTTGATAAGCTATGTGGGTTTCAAGGAACGCGAAGTAGCAGTTCGCAACCGCGCCATTATTGATACCATACAATTACAGGCTGATGACCAGATGCTGGAACAAGTGGTTGTTGTAGGTTATGGTACACAAAAGAAATCCGACTTAACCGGTTCTGTTGCCGTAGTAGATGCGGAAGCTTTGAAACAGACATCAAACTCCAATATCTCCACCATGCTTGAAGGCAAGGTTTCCGGCGTGCAAGTCACCTCCGACGGACAGCCGGGTGCCGATCCTACCGTACGTATTCGCGGTGTAGGATCTTTCGGCAGTACTTCTCCCCTCTATGTCATCGACGGCGTTCCCATGGGAACTTCCATCCGCGATTTCTCTTCCAACGATATTGAAACCATCCAGGTATTGAAGGATGCTTCGGCTGCCGCCATCTACGGTTCACGTGCTGCCAACGGTGTGATTATCATCACCACCAAACGCGGACAAAAAGACCAACCGCTGAAAGTGGACTACAATGGATATTTCGGTATGGATTATATTCCTAAGGGAGTCTATGATGTAATGGATGCCGACCAATACAGTCAGTACATCGGTCAGGCTTGTGCAAACTCCAACACTCCGCTGCCATCGGGATACAAGCTCAACAGCGAAACCGGGAAATACCATTTCCAAGATGACACCAATACCAACTGGTTCGACGAAGTATTCAAAACGGGTATCCGTCAAAACCATAATGTAAACCTTTCCGGAGGTGGTGCTCACAACACTTATAATATAGCATTAGACTATTTCAACCAAAAAGGAACACTCGAAGGTGCCGGTCCTAACTACGAACGTTACACCGCACGTGTCAACAACAGTATGGACACCAAGTTCATAAAGTTCCAGACCAGCCTTGTTTACTCCCACTCCGACCAAGACAACATGGGCCTGTCCAATGCTTCCGAATACGTTCAAGGTCTGTATGGCGACGTAACCAACATTCTGCGCGGAACCTTATTGATGCAGCCCACCATCAAAGCATACGATTCTTCAACATGGGTGCTCGACAATTTGGTGGGAATTGCCAACAACTTCAATTATGACGCTTACGGCTATGGCGTATACTACGATACCATACATGGTGATATCTCCGCTTCCAATCCATTACTGGTAAACAACCTGCTGCAACGCAACACACGTGTGGACCGTTTCGTGGGAACAGGCTCGGCAGACGTAGACATCTTCAATATGTTCGGCTTCAACAGCAAAAACCACAAACTCAACTATAAAATAAACCTCTCTTACAGCAAAACCTTCTGCAAGGACTTCACTTGGATTCCGGCATGGGTGCAGAGTAACCGCGTCTATCTGTCCAAGAGTAATGAACGGTTGACCAAGGGTTCCCGTATTTATTCGGACGCCTTGATAGAGAATGTGCTTACTTACGATGGTACGATAGGCAAACACCACATCAACGTAGTGGCAGGCCAGTCTTACGAAGAAGAAAACACCGACCTGCTGACCGGATGGGGAATCAACTTCACCGAACCTTATTTCCTACAACTGCAGAATGCCGCCAACACGTATTCCGAAAGTTACGAATACAAGCATGCTATCTTGTCCTACATCGGTCGTATCAATTACAACTACGATGACAGATATTTATTATCGGCAACAGTACGCCGGGATGGCAGCTCACGCCTGACCAGAAGTATCCGTTGGGGAACTTTCCCTTCCGTCTCTGTGGGCTGGCGCTTTGACAAAGAAAACTTCTTCCCTTTCAATCCGGACGTCGTGAACATGTTCAAAGTTCGTGCAAGCTATGGCGAGCTTGGTAATGAGAACATCGGTGAATACATGTATCAGGCCGTCATGTCACGCAATAATATGACTTACAATTTCAACGGTAACGTAGTGACCGGTTCTGCCGTTTCCACTTTCGTGGACAATAACCTTGCATGGGAGAAAAAGAAGACCTACAATGTGGGTATCGATCTTGCTTTGTTCCGCAATCGTTTGGAGTTTACAGCTGAGTGGTACAAGAATACCAGTGAAGACCTGCTGTATGCTGTTCCTGTTCCGGAACAAGCCGGAGTGTCCAACACCACCGTAACGATGAATGCCGCTTCGATGAATAACTCCGGTTTTGAGTTCTCCGCTACCTATCGCAACCGCGACCATGACTTCAAATATGAAGTATCGGCCAACCTTAGCACATTACGCAACCGCGTAACCTCATTAGGTTTCGGTACCGATTCTTATATCTCAGGTTCTTACATCACTAAAGTAGGCCAAGAAATCGGTCAGTTTTACGGTTGGGTTTATGAAGGTATCGCCCGCACACAAGAAGATCTTGACAACCACGCCACACAAGAAGGCGCCCAAATTGGTGACTGCCTCTATAAAGATGTAAACAATGACGGTAAAGTAGACTCCGAAGATCAAGTGGTATTGGGCAGCGGCATGCCAAAAATCAATTTCGGCCTTAATGCCCGTTTTGAATACAAACGCTTTGACCTGAGCATCGCAACGTTCGGCGCACTGAACTATCACGTTAGCGACGACATCTACAACTCACTCAACTCTTGCTATGGCTGGGGAAACAAAGAAGTGGGTATGCTCGAAGCCAACCGCTTTAGCGAAGACGGCAGCACTTACCTTTCCAACGTGCCACGCACCTATGTCACCAACAGTGCCAGCTTGGGTTGGAACGACCTCTTCAGTTCACGCAAGATTCAGAATGCAGCCTACTGGAAAATAGCCAATGTAGAATTGGGCTACAACTTCCCGGATAAGTGGTTCGGTAAATATGTATCCGATGTACGTTTCTACGTATCGGCACAGAATCTCCACACATTCACCGGCTATCATGGTTACAATGTGGATTACGCAGGAGGAACTTTCACTCCGGGATACAATTTCTGTTCTTATCCTACTGCACGTACTTTCATGTGTGGCGTTCATTTTACATTCTAATCGTTACTTTCTAGTACCTAAATTAAAAACATATCTTATGAAACTAAATAAATATTCACTTGCTCTCATTTTGGGATTTGGCGTGCTGACTTCTTGCAACGACAGATTGGAACTGTTGAATCCCAACCAGCAAACCTCAAGTACATTCGGCTTTAATGCTGATGACTTGGAGGAATGTGTGATTGCCGCCTACAACCACATCCGCATGGAAGGTTCTTATGCTCGTGTAGGCTACACCATCGATGTGTGTCGTGGCGATGAAGCCTGGAACTCTTCACAAGTGTGGTATCTGCCTTTTGATGATCTTAATGCTGAAGTCACTTCGGACATCACATGGTGGCCCTGGCGTGAGTGGTACTATACCATCAATGTGTGCAACTTCACCATTTCACGTTGCGGTGAAGATAACAGCCAGCTTACCGAAAAGATGAAACGCATCAAAGGACAGGCGCTTTTCCTTCGCGCTCTATCCTACTACAACTTAGTGGGCTATTATCAGAATCCGCCTCTCATTACGGATTATGCCACCTACTCTTCGTTGAACGGACTTTATGGCGCCAACAGCACCTACGATGCAGTGCTCGACCAAGTAGAGAAAGACTTTCAGGAAGCAATGGGATTGCTTCCCTCCCGCGATGAAGGCAGTGAATGGAGCGGCGGACGTGCCACCTGCGGTGCTGCGGCCGGCTATTATGCCCGCGCCCTCATGATGCGTCAAAAATACAGCGAAGCACTTCCGGTATTGAAAGACATCATCGGCAAAAAGTATGGCACTTATAAACTGATGGACAACTACGGAGATAACTTCCGCGAAGGTTCGGCATACGAGAACAACGCAGAGAGCCTCTTCGAAGTACAGTTCCTCGACTATGGAGCACAAGGCACCGACGACGAATGGACACCGGTAAACACAAGCCCCAATGCCACACAAGGCTCGGCCGTCGAGAGCAACTTCGCTCCGGGTGTCTACGGCGGATGGGCCGACATCTCGGCTTCGCCCTGGCTCTACCAGCTTTTTAAAGAAGAGCGCACCACCGGTGGAAAACTCGACCCCAGACTCTATTGGACCATTGGTACCTATGAAACCGATTGGGAGAACTTCGAGTATGGCAATGTGGCTTATACAAATACACTTAAATCCACTGATAATATCGTAACCAACAATACTTTCGGAGGTCTGCCGATTGCCAAATTCACGAATCTCCGTACCGGATTGTATAGCACTGTGGTTACGGGCTTGCACGATGGTATCAACCTGCGGCTGATGCGCTATTCCGATGTACTGCTACGCGCTGCCGAGTGCGAGAACGAAGTCAACGGTCCCACACAGCAGGCTATCGATTGGATCAATGAAGTGCGTAACCGCGCTAATCTGGCAGATCTGGAACTTGAAGACTTTAATTCTGCCGACAAACTCTTTGAACAGATAGCCAATGTGGAACGTCCTAAGGAATTCGGATGCGAATTCGGACGAGGCTTCGACCTCATCCGCTGGGGATTCTTCTATGACAGCGGACGCCTGCAACAACTAAAAGAACATGGCACAGTGCGCCGCTCCATAAATGGAGTAAAGGATCCTGTGAAGTACAGCGATATAGCAAGCGACTCCGAACTGAAGAGTACTTTCGATACTTACAGACCGGGACATGAGTTCCTGCCTATCGTACAACAGTTGATGAACAACAACCCGAACCTGACAGGAAACTCTGCCAATCACAGTACAGATAATTCCACTTACTTCCGGGAAAACGGATGGAAAGTACGTCCGGTCGTAGAGTTAAGCAAGTAAATAAACTTAGAAACACACTCCCCTCAGCCCTACGGCCTCAACCGGAGCAGGGCGGGGAACGTTTCAAACCATTACCTATTAAAAAATAAAGAAAATGAAACATTTCTATAAAATAACATTCTTCTGCTGTGCAGCAGCCTTGTGGATGCTGGCCCTGGCAAGCTGCGAAGGAGGCGAACTCTATGACGTAAATGCTCCCGAATGGATTTCCGATAAAATACAGGAAATAGAAGACTCCAAGAAAGAACCGGAAGATGAAGTACTCGAAGGTATGCAGGAAGATGTGTACACCATCGGGAATACGGATTTCACCTCCGGTTTCTGGGCTGCCTTTTCCAAGTATTATGTGATACCTGACGGCGAGAAATGGAACGCGGTGTTCAATCTTAACATCAACCCTGCCGATAACACATATTATAAGAACTTTGCCCTTATCATCACCAATGATGTGGAACGTGGCGGTGAGGGATATACCGAATATGGAGCTATCCGCTTTGATGTTACAGGTAACCCTGAAACTTATAACTCTCAGTGGGGCGATCATATTGACTTCCAGTACATATCGGGCACCTTGCTTCTTGATCCCGTTGATAACAAAGACGAGAACGTACAAAAGTTGGGTGGCAAAGTGACGCTCACCGTAGACCGCACCAGCGAAAATGCTTTCACCGTCAAGATGACCAACGGTGTGGCTACTAAGACCTATGCACAACCGAATAAAGAACCCAACCTGAATGTAGATGCAAGCAACACCAACATTCGCTGCTTCTTAGTCCCCGAAGGCTCTTACATCGACTTCCTGCAAACCAACATCGTTCCTGTCGGTGGGCTTACATCTGCCGCAGACAAAAATCCGGTATCAATGGTATTGCAGAATGTACCCGCACAGATATCTTTGGGTACTTCGCTTGAAGAGGCCATGACTAACATCTCTGCCATTGTAACCTTTGAAGAGGGAGTGACTAAAACCGTAACGGCTTCCGAACTCTCATTTTCAGCCATCCCAGATATAAATCAAACAGGAGATAAGACTCTTGTAGCTGTCTACAACAAAACCTTCAAGGGCGAAAACTGCGACAAACCGATTGTGGCTAACGCGTCTTTTAAGGTTGTGGGAGTACTTCAATCTATTTCAATAACCACTGCACCCTCGCGCACAAAGCCCTATTACTATACCTCGGAAGATGCCAAGAGTTGCACGATGCCTTTCGATCCAACAGGTATGGTAGTTACGGGAACCTACTCCGACGGAAGTTCGGTAGTCATTGACAACGCGAAACTCAGCTTCTCTGCCATTCCGGCAAAGGCCGGTTCGCAACCGGTTACCATTACCGCCGGAGAAAACATCACCGCAACGGTAAATGTCACCGTCTCCGAAGCGACTGTCGTGAAGAACAGTACCGACATGATAGGAACCGAAGATAACTCAACAGCTTTCTGGGGTGCCCACTCGGATGATTTCAATGTACCTGCAGGTCAAACAAAGTCTATCACTTTCACCAACTACAGCAGTCTGAGTGATAATTGGAACAACTTTGTTGTGATTCTCCGTAAAGCCGATCTTACCGAATATGCAGTGGTTCGCGCCGATAATTATGGCTGGGGCGATGGATATGCCGCCTGCGTTCACAACGGAACACAAGGCGACTGGGCTACTTGGCTTGCCGGAATGAACGGAGCCAAAGTTACGGTCTACGTGACTAATTGCGGTGATGGTACCGCCGATGTTCAAGCAGTGATGCAAGGAACCGATGATGCAATCTCCACCCAATGCTATTGGGGTATCAACACCATAGATGCAAATGACTTGAACTTCGCACTAACCGTTGACGGTTGCCATCTCGTCTTCAATAATTAAGAATAACTATTAAATTCTTTATCATCCATATCGTTCCTTTTTATCAACGGAACGATATGGATCTTAAAAACTTACCCAAATGAAAAAAACAACATTTTTCTTACTATCCCTACTGACAGTATTCGTTTTCACAGCTTGTTCCGATGGGCTTGACAACATCGAATACAACAGAAACAGCGATGTAGTTTTAGCCACTCCCGAAGCAACTGCAACGGGCACCTCCTTGAGCGTTAAATCATCAATCACCGGCAATCTGAGCAGCGTAGTCAAGAAGGGATTTTGCTATAGTGTAAATGTTTCAAATCCTACTATCAAAGACATGGTGGTGGAAGCGGATGAGAATTTCAGTGCTACCCTCTCCGGATTGAAAATCAATACCCCTTACTACATACGCGCATACGTGTATGGCAACAGCCGCTACACTTACTCGGAAACATTCACGTCGACCATAGAAATCACAGACATTAATGAACAATTAAAGAACTATGTGGCTCCGGAATACGAAGATAATTATGCGAGCATTGCAAGCTGGTCCAACCGTACTCAATGGAACTTGGCAAACGTGCACGATCCCAGCGTAGTGCTTGCCGAAGACGGATACTACTATATGTATCAGACAGATGCCTCCTACGGCAATGCACATACAGGACATGGGCACTTTCACGCCAGACGCTCCAAAGACCTCGTGAATTGGGAATACCTGGGCGGAACCATGCCGAAGCTTCCCGACTGGGTGATGCCGAAGTTAAATGAGATACGCAAAGCAATGGGATTGGAAGCAAGCGCTGCCGCAGAAAGTGACTTCGGATACTGGGCGCCAAATGTGCAGAAAGTTAAAAACGGACTGTATCGCATGTACTACTCCATCGTAGTACCCGGCTATCTGGACGGCGGAACCGGAGCAACCGCCTGGAGTGAACGCGCCTTTATCGGCATGATGGAGAACAGCAACCCTGCCAACAACAGCGATTGGGTGGACAAAGGATATGTAGTGACCAACGCATCGGACAAGGGATTGAACTTCAACATACCCAGCACCCAATACGACAACTGTTATTACAAATGGAATGCCATCGACCCCTCTTACATCATTACTCCTGAAAATACCCACTGGCTGATATACGGTTCATGGCATAGCGGCATCGTTGCTATGGAGTTGAATGTCGAAACAGGAATGCCTAAACAAGACTTAGGTGTACCCTGGGCAGAAGGAAGTGCTCCGGCGGAATACGGACAGCTGATAGCCACCCGCGACATCAACAACCGTTGGCAAGCCAGCGAAGGCCCTGAAATCATCTACAATGCCGAGACAGGCTACTACTATCTGTTCGTAGCATACGACGCACTGGACATACCTTACAATACACGCGTATGCCGTTCCAAGAGCATCACCGGCCCTTATATCGGCATCGATGGCGCCAATGTCACCGAAGGAGCGGAAATGCTGCCGGTGGTAACACACCCGTACAAGTTCGGCAAGAGCAACGGCTGGGTAGGCTTCTCACATTGCACCATCTTCAACGACGGCAAAGGTAATTGGTATTACGCTTCACAAGCACGTCTTCCCAAAAGCGTGGACAACGCTATTATGCTAGGACATGTACGCAGCATCCGTTGGACCAAAGACGGTTGGCCTTTGGTTATGCCCGAACGCTACGGAGCCGTACCCCAAGTGGCCATTACCGAAGAAGAGCTCATAGGAAACTGGGAACACATAGACTTGTCCTACTCTTACGGAGTTCAAAAAGAATCTGCAACCATGACGCTGGCCGCCGACCACACCATTACCGAAGGAACATGGAAAGGCGGCACATGGAGCTATGATGCAGAACAGCAAATTTTGACAGCAAATGGAATAGACCTTTACTTGCAACGGGAAGTTGACTGGGAAGCCAGTCCCAGAACACCTACCATTGTCTATGCCGCTTACGGAAGTAACCATAAGACATATTGGGGTAAAAAAGTAAAATAAGTGTTCTTTCACACATTGAAACAGCTTTGAGATACACCAATTTCAAAGCTGTTTTTTTTCTTTTATGTTACATAACATACAAAAGTGTATATATTACACCAAATAAAAGTGTTACTTTTACACCCGAAATAAGATAAGAATCTAATTTTCAAATTAAATAACACCATGAAGAATCACATTCTTATTGCCGGAATAGCTACATTAATGTTAGCTTCCTGCGCTCAGAAAAGTCAAACGGAACTTACTCTTTCCGGTCTTAACCCGACAAAATTTCAAACTGTAGTGAACGATGCCCAGACAGGTCTTTACACATTAAAGAATAAAGCGGGCATGGAAGTATGCATCACCAACTTCGGTGGACGTATCGTATCTATTATGGTACCTGACAAAAACGGAGAAATGAAAGATGTTGTCCTTGGCTTCGACAGTATAGCCGACTACATAAACGTTCCAAGCGATTTCGGTGCATCTATCGGACGTTACGCCAACAGAATCAACCAGGGCAAAATGGTATTGGACGGCGATACGATCCAATTGCCGAAGAATAATTTCGGGCATTGCCTGCATGGCGGTCCTAAAGGATGGCAATATCAGGTGTATGAAGCCAACCCCATTGATGAAACCACTTTGGAGCTGACTCGCTTCTCTCCGGACGGAGACGCAAACTTTCCGGGCAACTTAACTGCCAAAGTCCTTTTCAAGCTGACGGACGACAACGCCATAGATATCAAATATAGCGCAACTACCGATAAGAAAACGGTTATCAACATGACCAACCATTCCTACTTCAACCTATCCGGCAATCCGTCTAAAGCAGCCACAGACCACATATTATATGTCAATGCCGATAATTACACTCCCGTAGACCGGACTTATATGACTACTGGAGAAATTGTACCGGTAAAAGATACTCCCATGGATTTTACTACCCCCAAAGCCGTAGGCCGGGACATTACCAACTTTGATTTCATACAATTGAAATATGGTAACGGGTACGACCATAACTGGGTATTGAACACCAATGGCGATGTCAAACAACTTGCCGCCAAACTCACCTCTCCCGAAAGCGGTATCAGCTTAGAAGTATACACTGACGAACCGGGTATCCAAGTATATACAGGTAATTTCCTGGACGGAACTGTAAAAGGAAAGAAAGGAATCGTCTACAACCAACGCGCTTCCGTATGTCTGGAAACTCAACATTATCCAGACAGCCCCAATAAGCCACAATGGCCTTCTGTTATTCTGGAACCGGGACAGACTTACAACAGCGAATGTATTTTCAAATTCTCAGTAGAAAAATAAATAATAACTTTTAAATCATTATTATCGTGGGAACATTAGATTGGGTAGTCATTGGAATTTTCTTCCTGGCTCTGATAGGTATTATTGTTTGGGTAGTCAAACAAAAGCAGAATGATTCGGCTGATTATTTTTTAGGTGGACGTGATGCCACATGGCTCGCCATAGGTGCATCCATATTTGCATCCAACATCGGTTCGGAACACTTAATCGGACTGGCCGGCGCCGGTGCATCCAGTGGTATGGCAATGGCGCATTGGGAAATACAAGGTTGGATGATCTTGATTCTCGGATGGGTATTCGTGCCGTTCTATTCACGAAGCATGGTATACACAATGCCCGAATTTCTGGAACGCCGTTACAATCCGCAGTCGCGTACTATTCTCTCTGTCATTTCATTAATCAGCTACGTGCTGACCAAAGTAGCTGTAACCGTATATGCCGGTGGACTTGTATTCCAGCAGGTGTTCGGTATCAAAGAACTGTGGGGAATAGACTTCTTTTGGATTGCAGCAATTGGTTTAGTTGTATTGACAGCACTTTACACAATATTCGGCGGAATGAAATCCGTACTTTATACCTCGGTACTGCAAACCCCTATCCTTCTTTTGGGTTCGCTTATCATCCTCGTCCTCGGTTTTAAAGAATTGGGCGGTTGGGATGAAATGATGAGCATATGCGGTGCAGTTACAGTCAATGAGTATGGAGACACCATGACCCAACTTATCCGCAATAACAATGATCCCAATTTCCCATGGCTGGGTGCACTGGTTGGTTCGGCCATTATCGGTTTCTGGTACTGGTGTACCGACCAATTCATTGTGCAACGCGTACTTTCCGGTAAAAACGAAAAAGAAGCCCGTCGCGGTACAATTTTCGGTGCATACCTGAAACTGTTGCCTGTATTCCTGTTCTTGATTCCGGGCATGATTGCTTTCGCCCTGCATCAGAAATATATCGGAGCCGGTGGCGAAGGTTTCCTTCCCCTGCTTGCCAACGGTACTGCCAACGCAGATGCCGCCTTCCCTACACTGGTAGCCAAACTTCTTCCTGCCGGAGTAAAAGGCCTTGTTGTTTGCGGTATTCTTGCTGCATTGATGAGTTCACTGGCTTCTCTGTTCAACTCTTCAGCCATGCTCTTCACAATCGACTTCTACAAACGTTTCAAACCGGAAACTCCGGAAAAGAAACTGGTAGGTATCGGACAGATTGCAACAGTGGTTATTGTAATTCTAGGTATCCTGTGGATTCCTATCATGCGTAGTGTGGGTGATGTTCTTTATACTTACCTGCAAGATGTCCAATCTGTATTGGCTCCCGGTATCGCAGCTGCATTCCTATTGGGAATCTGTTGGAAACGCACTTCCGCCAAAGGTGGTATGTGGGGATTGATTGCCGGTATGATCATCGGTCTCACCCGTCTGGGCGCAAAAGTATATTATAGCAATGCAGCGGTTACAGACAGCTCAATGTTTAAATATCTGTTCTATGATCTGAACTGGTTATTCTTCTGCGGCTGGATGTTCCTATTCTGTATTGTAGTAGTAATAGTAGTCAGCCTGATGACCGAAGCCCCAAGTGCCGAAAAGATACAAGGTTTGGTATTCGGCACATCTACGCCTGAGCAAAAAGCTGCCACACGTGCCAGCTGGAACCACTGGGATATTATCCATACGGTAATTATCCTGGCTATTACCGCAGCTTTCTACTGGTATTTCTGGTAAGAATCCGGGCATAGTGAAAAACTTTTTTGATGTACATGAAAAATATTTTTGATACGTATGAAAAACTTTTTTCATGTACATCAAACTAAAATCCTCCAATTATAAAAACAAAAAACATGAGTAGTTACTACAGTTCCAATCCCAAATTCTATGTAGGTATCGACTGCATCATTTTCGGCTTTAATGAAGGTGAATTAAATCTGTTGTTGCTGAAAAGAAACTTCGAGCCTGCAATGGGCAACTGGTCGCTAATGGGCGGATTTGTTCAAGAAAGCGAAAGCGTAGACGATGCAGCCAAGCGGGTTCTCGCAGAACTGACCGGACTGGACAACGTGTATATGGAACAGGTCGGCTCTTTCGGAGCTATCGACCGCGATCCGGGCGAACGGGTTATCTCCATTGCCTACTATGCGTTGGTCAACATCAATGAATACGACAGGGATCTGGTACAGCAGCACAATGCTTTTTGGGTAAATATCAATGAGTTGCCCCCACTAGTCTTCGACCATTCTGCAATGGTGGAGAAAGCGCGTGCATTGATGCAGCAAAAAACGACTACTGAGCCTATCGGTTTTAACCTGTTACCCCAGCTGTTTACGCTCTCACAACTGCAGAGCCTATACGAGGCCATTTACGGTGAAAACATCGACAAGCGGAACTTCCGCAAAAGGATAGCCGAAATGGATTACATAGAAAAAACGGATAAAATCGATAAAACAAGTTCCAAACGCGGTGCCGCCCTCTACAAATTCAATGAAAAGGCGTATCGCAAAGCACCTAAATTTAAAATTTAATAACATGCTGATGTGCCCATATTAGCACATTAATCCATTAAACATTATGTTAGAAGAACTGAAAGAAAAGGTATTTCGTGCCAACCTTGATTTGGTGAAGCATGGACTCGTCATCTTCACATGGGGAAATGTATCGGCCATTGACCGGGCAACGGGATTGGTTGTTATCAAGCCCAGTGGAGTTAGCTATGATGATATGAAAGCGGAAGACATGGTTGTGGTCGACCTTGACGGCAATGTTGTAGAAGGCAGTTTGAAGCCCTCTTCCGACACTCCTACCCACTTAGTGCTTTACAAAGCGTTTCCGGAAATCGGCGGTGTGGTTCATACACACTCCACGTATGCCACTGCATGGGCGCAAGCCGGTTGTGACATCCCCAATATAGGAACTACCCATGCCGACTATTTCCATGACGCCATTCCCTGCACTACCGATATGACAGAAGAAGAGGTAAAAGGAGCTTATGAGCTGGAGACAGGCAATGTCATCGTGAAGCGTTTTGAAGGATTGAACCCGGTTCATACGCCCGGAGTATTGGTTAAGAATCATGGTCCTTTCTCTTGGGGAAAAGATGCACACGATGCAGTGCACAATGCCGTAGTAATGGAGCAGGTAGCCAAAATGGCTTCAATAGCCTATGCGGTTAATCCGCAACTGACGATGAACCCGCTGCTTATAGAAAAGCATTTCAGCCGTAAACATGGCCCGAATGCTTATTATGGGCAAAAGTAAAATCAAGCATAAAGTATAAGATTATAAAATATAAACAATTAAAACGAAGAACAGTATGAATGCATTTGATCAATATGAAGTATGGTTCGTAACAGGAGCACAGCTTCTGTACGGAGGTGACGCAGTTGTCGCAGTAGACGCACACAGCAACGAAATGGTAAAGGGTCTGAATGACTCCGGCCGTCTGCCTGTAAAAGTTGTATATAAAGGCACTGTCAACTCTTCCAAAGAAGTAACCGCCGCTTTCAAAGCTGCCAACAACGATGAAAAATGTATCGGTGTCATCACTTGGATGCACACTTTCTCTCCTGCCAAAATGTGGATTCATGGCCTGCAAGAACTGAAAAAGCCGTTGCTGCATTTCCACACACAATTCAACAAAGAGATTCCCTGGGACACAATGGACATGGACTTCATGAACCTGAACCAGTCCGCTCATGGCGATCGCGAGTTCGGACACATCGTTACCCGCATGCGCAAGAACCGCAAAGTAGTTGTAGGACACTGGCAAGATGAAAAAGCACAAAAGCAGATTGCTTCATGGATGCGTGTAGCTGCCGCATGGGCTGACGCACAAGATATGCTCATCATCCGTTTCGGCGACCAGATGAACAACGTAGCCGTAACAGACGGTGACAAGGTCAGCGCCGAACAAGTATTGGGCTACCATGTGGACTACTACCCCATCAACGACGTCATGACTTACTATAACGCAGTTGACGATGCTGATGTGAAAGCTCTCGTAGCCGAATACTTCAAACTCTACGACCATGATGCCGCACTCGAAAAAGAGGGAACAGAGGCCTATACCAAAGTATGGAACTCTGCAAAAGCAGAAATTGCTATCCGTCGCGTGCTGAAAGACACCGGCGCTAAAGGCTTCACCACCAACTTCAACGACTTGGGCGACTTTGACCAAATCCCCGGTCTGGCATCTCAGCGACTGATGGCAGAAGGCTATGGCTTCGGAGCAGAAGGCGACTGGAAAACTGCCGCACTCTACCGCACTACTTGGTTCATGAGCCAGGGCATGCCCAACGGATGTTCTTTCCTTGAAGATTACACGCTGAACTTCGACGGTGAAAAGAGCGCCATTCTGCAAGCTCACATGCTGGAAGTCTGTCCGTTGATAGCTGAACAGAAGCCCAAACTGGAAGTACACCGTTTGAGCATTGGTATCGACAGCGAAACAGCACGCCTCGTATTCACCAGCAAACAAGGCAAAGGCGTAGCCGCAACTATCGTAGACTTGGGCAACCGCTTCCGCCTCATCGTAAACAAAGTGGAATGCATCAAGAGCAAACCGCTTCCGAAACTTCCTGTTGCAAGTGCATTATGGATTCCGATGCCTAACCTCGAAGTAGGTGCAGCCGCATGGATTTTGGCAGGTGGTACACACCACACCAGCTTCTCCTACGACCTTACAGTAGAAGACTGGGGAGACTTTGCAGAAATGGCCGGCATCGAAATGATTGTTATCGATGAAAATACCACCATCAGCGAGTTCAAAAAGGAACTGCGCATGAATGAGGTATATTATATGCTGAACAAAGCGCTTTGCTAAGAATAACTGCGAATTACTAATTACGGATTACTTTTACGGTATGCGTAATTAGTAATTCGTGATTTATAATTAACCTCTCCTTTACCTTTATAATTACTTAAATCACATGAAATCAGATCCAAAATCAACAATTGAAGCCGGAAAAGCCATTCTTGGTATAGAATTCGGTTCGACACGAATAAAAGCTGTTTTGATTGACCCAGAAAATAAACCCATTGCTCAGGGAAGCCACACTTGGGAAAACCAATTGGTCGACGGGCTTTGGACATATAGCGTCGAAGCTGTCTGGTACGGGCTGCAGGATTGCTATGCAGACCTTCGTGCAAACGTAAAAAACTTATACGATACAGAAATAGAGTCTCTGGCTGCAATAGGTGTCAGTGCCATGATGCATGGCTATATGGCATTCAACAAAAAAGAAGAAATCCTCGTTCCGTTCCGTACTTGGAGAAACACCAATACCGCCCGGGCAGCAGCGGCTTTATCCGAACTGTTTGTCTACAACATTCCGTTGAGATGGAGTATTTCCCACTTATACCAAGCTATTCTGGACAATGAGGAACATGTTAAAGACATTGACTACCTGACAACCCTTGCCGGATTTGTACATTGGCAAATAACAGGTCAAAAGGTGTTGGGTATAGGTGATGCATCAGGTATGCTTCCCATAGATCCTGCCACCAAGAACTATTCGGCTGAAATGGTAGCCAAGTTCGATGATCTGGTTGCCCCGAAAGGCTATGACTGGAAACTTCTGGATATTCTTCCCAAAGTATTGCCGGCAGGTAAGAATGCAGGATTCCTCACGCCGGAAGGAGCCAAAAGACTTGACGTATCAGGCCACCTGAAAGCAGGAATACCGGTATGCCCGCCCGAAGGCGACGCAGGCACAGGCATGGTTGCAACCAATGCCGTAAAGCAACGTACAGGAAACGTATCGGCAGGCACATCCTCCTTCTCCATGATTGTTTTGGAGAAAGACCTGTCAAAACCATACGAAATGATCGATATGGTGACTACTCCTGACGGAAGCCTCGTAGCTATGGTACATTGCAACAACTGCACTTCCGACCTCAATGCATGGGTCAACCTATTCAAAGAGTATCAGGAATTGCTGGGTATTCCCGTAGATATGGATGAGATATACGGCAAGCTCTATAACCATGCACTCACCGGCAATACAGATTGCGGCGGCCTTATTTCATACAACTATATTTCCGGCGAACCCGTAACAGGGCTGGCAGAAGGGCGCCCACTGTTTATACGTTCGGCAAATGACAAGTTCAACCTTGCCAACTTTATGAGGGCTCATCTGCACGCTTCGGTCGGAGTTCTCAAAATCGGTAATGACATTCTGTTCAAGGAAGAAAAAATCAAAGTTGACAGAATCACAGGACATGGAGGATTATTCAAGACTAAAGGCGTGGGCCAGAGAATTCTCGCTGCGGCCATAAACTCGCCTATTTCCGTTATGGAAACAGCCGGTGAAGGCGGCGCATGGGGTATTGCCCTACTCGGCTCTTATCTTGTGAACAACGACAAGCAACAAACCCTTGCCGATTTTCTGGATGAAAAAGTGTTTGCAGGAGATGCCGGCATTGAGGTGTCACCGACAGCTGAAGATGTAGAAGGCTTCAACGCATACATCGAAAATTACAAGGCGAATCTACCTGTTGAAGAAGCAGCTGTTAAATCCAAAAGATAATTCCTATAAGATTAAGCCGGTTACCTCAAGAAAGTTCATTCTGAATAAAAGGTAAAGGCTTAGAAACAATAATGCATGTAATCGTAGCGGGGCATCTCTTCTCCTAATCACACAGAGAGTAGATTCTTCGCTTCGCTCTAAATGACAGAGTAAAATGATAGTTAATGTTAGTTTTGACACACTGGCATCGAAATTACTCCCGCTACGTTTACATACATAAAGTTATTCATCATACTATAAACACCTGACACAAATGAAATCACCACTCACCTGCCTACTGCTTTTCTGCTTTCTCTTAGCCGGAAAAGCCCAAACAAGACAAGCAGTGTCCTATTTCCCTCTTCAAGATATCAAGCTGCTGGAAAGTCCTTTTTTACAGGCACAGCAGACCGACTTGCACTATATCATGGCTATGAATCCTGACCGGTTACTCGCCCCTTTCCTACGCGAAGCCGGACTTGCTCCCAAAGCCCCAAGCTATACCAACTGGGAAAACACCGGATTGGACGGACACATCGGCGGACATTACATTTCCGCACTTTCCATGATGTATGCCGCTACCGGCGACACGACCGTATACAACCGGCTGAATTATATGCTGAACGAATTGCACCGGGCACAACAAGCCGTAGGTAACGGATTCATCGGAGGAACACCCGGAAGCCTGCAACTTTGGAAAGAAATAAAAGAAGGGAGTATCCGTCCCGAAAGTTTCAGCCTTAACGGCAAATGGGTTCCCCTATACAACATACACAAGACTTATGCCGGACTTCGCGATGCTTACCTCTATGCAGGAAGTGACCTTGCACGTCAAATGCTGATTGCCCTCACCGATTGGATGGCAGGCATCACGTCGGGACTCACCGAACAACAGATGCAGGATATGCTGCGCAGCGAACATGGAGGACTGAACGAAATATTTGCCGACGTAGCCGACATCACAGGCGACAAAAAATATCTGGAACTGGCACGCAGATTCTCCCATAAGACACTTCTTGAGCCCCTTATCGGAGGCAAGGACCATCTGACAGGTATGCACGCCAATACACAAATACCGAAAGTCATCGGCTACAAGCGCATCGCCGATCTCACTCAAAACGATGCTTGGGATCAGGCCACACGTTTCTTCTGGAATACGGTTGTCAATCACCGTTCCGTCTGTATCGGCGGCAACAGTGTACGTGAGCATTTTCACCCTGCGGACAATTTCACATCCATGCTCAATGATGTACAAGGTCCGGAAACCTGTAACACCTACAATATGCTCCGCCTGACGAAGATGCTTTTCCAGACTTCTCCCGACATCCGCTTTGCCGATTATTACGAACGCGCCCTATACAACCATATCCTTGCCTCGCAACAACCGGCAAAAGGCGGTTTTGTCTACTTCACCCCTATGCGTTCGGGACACTATCGTGTTTATTCGCAACCGGAAACATCCATGTGGTGCTGCGTAGGTTCAGGGCTGGAGAACCACACCAAATACGGAGAGTTCATTTATGCCCATGCAGAGGACACTTTGTATGTAAACTTATTCATCCCCTCCCGCCTGACCTGGAAAGAACAGAAATTGACACTGGTACAAGAAAGCCGTTTCCCCGATGAAGCGCAAATCAGATTCCGGATAGAAAAGAGCAATAAGAAAACATTCAGCCTCAAGTTCCGTTACCCCTCATGGGCAAAAGGAGCAAGTGTTTCCGTCAATGGCAAAGTGCAGGATATAAACGCCCAACCGGGCGAGTACCTGACGGTTCGCCGCAAATGGAAAGCCGGAGACGAAATCACGCTGAACCTGCCGATGCAGGTCACTTTGGAGCAAATACCCGACCAAGAACATTTCTATGCCTTCATGTACGGTCCCATCGTACTTGCCAGCCCCATCGGTACGGAAAACATGGACGGGCTCTATGCCGATGACAGTCGTGGCGGGCATATCGCTCATGGCAAGCTGGTCTCTCTGGAAAAGATGCCGATGTTGATAGGCTCTTCCGCATCATTGCCTCAAGCACTTCGGAAAACGGATGACGAACAGTTATCATTCAGCTATACCGGAAGTATCTACCCTACGCAGAAAGAAGCGTTGCGGCTGATACCTTTCTTCCGCCTGCACGATTCCCGTTATGCCATTTACTTTCATCAGGTGAGCGAAGCCGAGGTGGAAAGCATCCGTCAAGAAATGGAGCGGAAAGAGCGCAAAGCCATGGAACTTGCCAACCAGACAGCAGACATTATTTTCCCCGGAGAGCAACAACCGGAATCCGATCATGGCATCCGGTACGAACAGGCGAAAACCGGAACCGACAGAGACCGTCATTTCCGACGCGCCAAAGGCTGGTTCGGCTACACTCTGAAAACAAGCAAGGAAGCAAGCCGGCTTATGATCACTACACGAAAGAACGATCCGATGAAGGTTGCAATCCTTCTCAACAACGAGAGACTGACTGCCGACCCCACAATCAGCGAAGCGGATCAAGAGGGCTTCGTAACACTCTGTTATCCTTTGCCCCAGAAGTTAGGCGCCGGTAATTATCCGATACGGTTCAGCCCGGACGGCACAGAATGGACCCCGGCTATCTATGAAATCCGTCTACTTGAATAGCCGTATGCCCGGTAAAGCGCCAACAGAATTGAGATTACATCATATTAAAAACATCTATTACCAATAAACATTATGAGAAACAAGTTATTATTCAGCAGTGTCCTATTAGCTGCATCTGTATCCTTGTCTGCACAACAAAGTGCAACAATCACGCTTCACGCCGACCAAGGCAAGCAAATTATTCCCAAAGAAATTTACGGCCAGTTTGCCGAACATCTGGGTACTTGTATCTACGGAGGCCTTTGGGTGGGCGAGAACTCCGATATACCCAATGTCAAAGGTTACCGTACCGACGTATTCAATGCCCTGAAAGACCTCCAGGTTCCCGTTCTTCGCTGGCCGGGCGGCTGCTTTGCTGACGAATATCACTGGATGGACGGTATCGGTCCCAAAGAGAATCGTCCTAAAATGGTGAATAACAACTGGGGCGGCACTATCGAAGACAACAGTTTCGGCACACACGAGTTCCTCAACCTTTGCGAAATGCTGGGTTGCGAACCTTACATCAGCGGCAACGTGGGAAGCGGAACCGTTGAGGAACTTGCCAAATGGGTGGAATACATGACCTCTGACGGTGACTCCCCAATGGCGAATCTGCGCCGGAAAAACGGTCGTGACAAGGCATGGAAAGTCAAATACCTCGGTGTAGGTAACGAAAGCTGGGGTTGCGGCGGCAGCATGCGTCCCGAATACTATGCCGACCTTTACCGCCGTTACTCAACCTATTGCCGCAATTATGACAACAACCGCCTGTTCAAGATAGCCAGCGGCGCCAGTGATTACGACTACGAGTGGACAAAAGTTCTCATGGAGCGCGTGGGCAGCCGCATGAACGGACTCTCACTCCACTACTACACCGTTAGCGGATGGACCGGCAGCAAAGGCTCTGCAACCCGGTTCGACAAGGATGACTATTACTGGACCATGGGTAAATGTCGTGAAATAGAAGATGTGATCCGCAGACACTGCGCCATTATGGACGAATATGACAAAGACAAGAACGTGGCGCTCATGCTCGATGAATGGGGAACATGGTGGGACGAAGAGCCCGGTACGGTCAGAGGCCACCTCTACCAGCAGAACACCATGCGTGACGCCTTTGTAGCTTCCCTGTCGCTCGACATCTTCCACAAATACACCGACCGCTTGAAAATGGCGAACATAGCCCAGGTTGTCAACGTACTGCAATCTATGATCCTGACCAAAGGGAAAGAGATGGTGCTGACTCCCACTTATTACGTTTTCAAGATGTACAAGGTGCATCAGGACGCTACCTACCTTCCCATTGAAATAAGCTGCCAGCAAATGAACGTGCGCGACAAACGTACATTGCCCCTCATCAGCGCTACGGCCTCCAAAAACAAAGATGGGAAAATTCATATTTCCTTGTCCAATGTTGATGTAGATAACGAGCAGGAAGTTATTGTAAATCTTCCGGGAATACAGGCTACAAAAGCGGCAGGAGAAATGCTCACTTCCGCACAGGTAACTGATTATAATTCCTTTGAAAATCCCGACAAAGTAAAATTAGTGCCTTTCAAAGAGGTAAAAATCAATAAAGGAGTCCTGAAAATAAAACTCCCCGCCAAATCAATCGTTACTGTTGAGTTACAGTAAACCATCAATAAAGACTTATTGTAATCAAAACAAGAAGCGGGTGACAGGGGCAAGAAAAAAGAGATAGGTTCTATGTTGCGGATTTACACATAAAAAGCTATCTTTGTCCCTGTCAAAATCAACAGGCAAGAAAATCAACTCACTAATAAAGTATTCAAATCATAACTATATTTTAATAATATGAACGACAAGAAACTTATGAACCTCGCAGCGGACAACATCCGTATCCTTGCTGCTTCTATGGTTGAAAAAGCCAACTCCGGACACCCGGGCGGTGCTATGGGTGGCGCCGACTTTGTGAATGTACTCTTTTCCGAGTTCTTAGTATACGATCCTGAGAATCCCGCTTGGGAAGGCCGCGACCGTTTCTTCCTCGATCCGGGACATATGTCACCGATGCTTTACTCCACATTGGCGCTGACAGGCAAATTCACATTGGATGAGTTGAAAGAGTTCCGCCAATGGGGCAGCCCCACTCCGGGACATCCCGAACGCGACCTGATGCGCGGCATCGAAAACACTTCCGGCCCGTTGGGACAAGGACATACTTTCGCCGTTGGAGCAGCTATTGCAGCCAAGTTCATGAAGGCCCGTTTTGAGGAAGTAATGAACCAGACAATCTATGCATATATTTCCGACGGTGGCGTTCAGGAGGAGATTTCACAAGGTGCAGGCCGTATTGCCGGCGCTCTGGGCTTGGACAACCTCATCATGTTCTATGATGCAAACGACATCCAGCTCTCAACCGAAACGAAAGATGTAACAATCGAAGATACCGCTAAAAAATACGAAGCATGGGGCTGGAAAGTTATCAAAATCGACGGTAACGATGCCGACGCTATTCGTGGCGCACTCAATGAAGCTAAAGCAGAAGCGGAACGTCCCACACTGATCATCGGTCACACCGTTATGGGTAAAGGCGCACGCAAGGCAGACGGCAGCAGCTACGAAGCCAACTGTGCTACTCATGGCGCTCCTTTGGGCGGCGATGCTTATGTAAATACAATCAAGAACCTGGGCGGTAACCCTGAAAATCCGTTCACTATCTTCCCCGAAGTAGCCGAACTTTATGCCAAACGCGCTGCCGAACTGAAAGGAATCATGGCAGAGAAATATGCGGCAAAAGCTGCATGGGCAAAAGCCAATCCGGAAAAGGCCGCTAAACTGGAATTCTTCTTCTCAGGCAAAGCACCCGAAGTGAACTGGGCAGCTATCGAGCAGAAAGCCAACTCGGCTACACGTGCCGCATCGGCCACTGTGCTCGGCGCTCTTGCCACTCAGGTGGAAAACATGGTTGTTGCTTCTGCCGACTTGTCCAACTCCGACAAGACCGACGGCTTCCTGAAAAAGACACACGCTTTCAAGAAAGGCGATTTCAGCGGCGCATTCTTCCAAGCAGGCGTATCGGAACTGACAATGGCATGCTGCTGTATCGGTATGGCACTGCATGGCGGCGTTATTCCTGCTTGCGGAACCTTCTTCGTATTCTCCGACTACATGAAACCTGCCGTACGCATGGCCGCTCTTATGGAAGTTCCTGTGAAATTCATCTGGACACACGACGCATTCCGCGTGGGTGAAGACGGTCCTACTCACGAACCGGTGGAACAGGAAGCACAAATCCGCTTAATGGAAAAGCTGAAAAACCACAAGGGACACAACTCTATGCTGGTACTCCGCCCTGCCGATGCAGAAGAGACAACCGTAGCATGGAAACTTGCAATGGAGAATACTTCTACTCCGACAGCTTTGATCTTCTCCCGTCAGAACATCACGAACCTGCCTGCCGGAAACGATTACAGTCAGGCAGCCAAAGGCGCTTACATCGTAGCCGGTTCGGACGAAAATCCCGACGTTATCCTTGTGGCTTCCGGTTCGGAAGTGTCTACACTGGTGGCCGGTGCAGAACTGCTGCGCAAAGACGGCATCAAACTGCGCATCGTGTCCGTCCCGTCTGAAGGCTTATTCCGCAACCAAGCTCCGGGCTATCAGGAAAGCATTATTCCGGCAAACGCAAAAGTATTCGGTTTGACAGCCGGATTGCCCGTAACGCTGGAAGGACTTGTCGGTGCTCATGGCAAGGTTTGGGGACTGGAATCATTCGGCTTCTCCGCTCCCTACAAGGTGCTGGACGAAAAGCTGGGCTTTACGGCAGAAAACGTATACAAGCAAGTAAAAGCAATGATGTAATATAGCAATGCGCCGATAGGCCTTCAGCCTATCGGCGCATACAAAAAATAATTATTATGAAAACAATAGGAATCTGCTCCGACCATGCCGGATACGCATTGAAACAATACGTAAAGCAATGGCTTGAAACCAAAGGCTGGGAATACAAGGACTTCGGCACTTACTCGCCCGAAAGCGTGGATTATCCTGATTTTGCACACCCGCTGGCACTGGCGGTGGAAGCAGGAGAATGTTATCCGGGCATCGCTATCTGCGGTAGCGGAAACGGCATAAATATGACGCTGAACAAACACCAGGGCATCCGCGCAGCATTGTGCTGGACAGCCGAAATAGCAGGACTTGCCCGCCAGCACAACGATGCCAATGTGCTCGTGATGCCGGGACGCTTCGTCACCAACCAAGAGGCGGACGAAATCATGACCAAGTTCTTCTCCACCCCGTTCGAAGGCGGACGCCACCAACGGAGAGTGGAAAAGATACCGGTAACAGAATAATCATCCCGTAAGACAAATAAATCCATCCTATGAGACGGATTTATTCATCCCGTAAGGCAAATTATTTCATCCCATGAGACGATTTATTTCATCTCATGGGATGATTTTTTATGTAGAGTTATCCATTGTCTTTAAATAAAAACTATCTTTGTACATCAATAATCCGGAACTCAGAATGATATGGAGCAATTAAACACCATAAAAGAGCTTATCAATCAGGGAAATGTGGAGCAAGCTATCCTTCAGCTTGACGAGATACTTCAAACCGATTTTCCCGGAAAAGACGAAGCCTATTATCTCCGGGGGAACGCTTACCGCAAGCAGAGCAACTGGCAGCAGGCTTTGAACAACTACCGCTATGCCATTGACCTCAATCCGGACAGTCCCGCCCGGCAAGCCTACAACATGGTAATGGATATTCTGAACTTCTTTCATAAAGATATGTACAATCAATAATAAGAACGTAATTATGGCAAAAATCAAAGGAGCAATCGTAGTGGACACCGAACGTTGCAAAGGCTGCAACCTGTGTGTCGTGGCTTGTCCGCTCAATGTAATAGCCCTCACCAAAGAGGTGAATGTAAAAGGGTATAACTATGCCCACCAGATATTGGAAGATACCTGTAACGGATGTAGCTCGTGTGCAACGGTATGTCCGGACGGATGTATTTCGGTTTATAAAGTAAAAGTAGAATAAATAAGAAGAATATGGCAGAAGAAGTTGTATTAATGAAAGGAAACGAAGCCATCGCCCATGCAGCCATCCGCTGCGGTGCCGACGGATACTTCGGTTATCCTATTACTCCCCAATCAGAAGTATTGGAAACACTTGCCGAACTGAAACCCTGGGAAACGACCGGCATGGTGGTGCTTCAGGCAGAAAGTGAAGTAGCGGCTATCAATATGGTATACGGTGGTGCCGGAAGCGGAAAAATGGTAATGACCTCCTCCTCCAGCCCCGGTGTCAGCCTCAAGCAGGAAGGAATTTCATACATTGCGGGAGCCGAATTACCATGCCTCATTGTAAACGTAATGCGTGGCGGTCCCGGACTCGGAACCATTCAGCCAAGTCAGGCCGACTATTTCCAGACAGTAAAAGGCGGCGGTCATGGCGACTATCGCCTCATAGCCCTTGCCCCTGCCTCCGTACAGGAAATGGCAGACTTCGTGAGCCTGGGCTTCGAACTCGCTTTCAAATACCGCAACCCGGCTATCATCCTTGCCGACGGTGTCATCGGACAGATGATGGAAAAGGTGGTTCTGCCTGCCCAAAAGCCGCGCCGTACGGATGCCGAAGTCATTGAGCAATGCCCTTGGGCCACCACCGGCAGAACCAATGGCCGCAAGCCCAATATCATCACCTCACTGGAGCTGAAACCGGAAGAAATGGAGAAGAACAACATCCGTTTCCAAGCCAAATATAAAGAAATCGAAGAGAACGAGGTGCGTTTTGAGGAAATTCACTGCGAAGACGCCGAATACCTGATTGTAGCTTTCGGCTCCATGGCGCGTATCGGTCAGAAGGCCATGGAAATGGCCCGCGAAGAAGGCATCAAGGTCGGGATGCTCCGTCCTATCACCCTGTGGCCGTTCCCAACCAAAGCCATTGCCGCCTATGCCGACAAGGTAAAAGGCATGCTGGTAACCGAATTGAATGCCGGGCAGATGATTGAAGATGTCCGTCTGGCTGTGAACGGCAAAGTGAATGTAGAACATTTCGGACGCCTCGGCGGCATCGTCCCCGACCCGGATGAAATCGTAATTGCACTGAAAGAAAAACTGATTAAGAAATGAATCCTGATAAAATAAGAAACGTACTGAATATTCTCTTCATGATACTTGCTCTGTCAGCTATCATCGTGTACTTCGCGGCAAGGGACGACTTCAAACTGTTTATATATGTTTGCGGAGCGGCTATATTCGTAAAGCTCATGGAGTTTTTCATACGGTTCACCAACAGATAAGGAGAAGTAATTATGACAAAAGAAGATATTATCAAACCTGAGAACCTGGTTGCCAAGAAACCGACTCTGATGAACGACAATCCCATGCATTATTGCCCGGGATGCAGTCATGGCGTGGTTCACAAACTGATTGCCGAGGTAATCGAAGAAATGGGAATGGAAGATAAAGCTATTGGCATCTCTCCTGTGGGATGTGCCGTATTTATCTACAACTATATAGACATTGATTGGCAGGAAGCCGCCCATGGACGCGCTCCCGCCCTTGCCACCGCCATCAAGCGCCTTTGGCCGGACCGTCTGGTGTTCAGCTACCAGGGAGACGGTGACTTGGCATGTATCGGTACCGCCGAAACCATCCACGCACTGAACCGCGGCGAAAATATAACCATTATTTTCATCAACAACGCCATCTACGGTATGACAGGCGGACAAATGGCTCCCACCACCCTCGTAGGCATGAAAACCTCCACCAGTCCTTACGGACGTGACGTGCACTTGCATGGCTATCCCCTGAAGATTGCCGACATTGCCGCCCAACTGGAAGGTACGGCATACGTCACCCGCCAGAGCGTGGAGACCGTTCCCGCTATCCGCAAAGCAAAGAAAGCTATCCGCAAGGCGTTTGAGAATTCCATGGCAGGCAAAGGCTCCAACCTCGTAGAAATCGTCTCCACCTGTAACTCCGGTTGGAAGATGTCTCCGGAGAAATCAAACAAATGGATGCAGGAGAACATGTTCCCCTTCTATCCGCTGGGTGACTTGAAAGATAAACAATGATGCTAAAAACAGAAGAACAATGAAAGAAGAAATCATTATAGCAGGCTTCGGCGGACAAGGCGTATTGTCCATGGGAAAGATTTTGGCATACTCCGGATTGATGGAAGGCAAAGAGGTGACCTGGATGCCCGCCTACGGACCGGAACAACGCGGCGGTACGGCAAACGTTACCGTAATTGTGAGTGACGAGAAAATCTCCTCGCCAATTTTGAGCAAATATGATGCGGCTATCATCCTGAACCAACCCTCACTGGAGAAGTTCGAGAACAAGGTAAAGCCCGGCGGCGTACTTATCTACGACGGCTACGGCATCATCAACCCGCCGACACGTAAAGACATCCACGTTTACCGCATCGATGCTATGGATGCCGCCAACGAAATGAAAAATGCCAAAGCATTCAACATGATTGTGCTGGGCGGCCTGTTGAAAATTGCTCCGATCGTAACATTGGACAACGTTATCAAGGGATTGAAAAAAACACTTCCCGAACGCCACCACCACCTGATACCGATGAACGAAGAGGCCATCAAGCGGGGTATGGAGCTGATTAAGGAGGTATAAAAAAACACATCATCCGTTTGGGCGAAACAGATGATGTGTTTGCCCTCAACGGATGATGCGTTTACTATAAACGGATGATGTGTTTCCAAGTGTGAACACATCATCCGTTTTTTTAGCGCCGTATATATATAGAAAGTCTAATATTCGATTGTCCAAGTAAACACATCCGCATCATCTTTTTCCTTCTCAGTCTTTTTATTTTCTATGGTGTATTTATAACCTTTTTCAGGAATATTCGGATCAACAAGCTCATTACCCACTACTACGGTATAAGTTGTTTTCATGACAGTGAAGCCTCTTTGAGTCTGAATACCGGTCAGGTAGTTGTCTTTGTCGAAGGTATAGTTCATCACTAACTCGTCATCAGACCATACAATCGTATGGTAATATTCTTCAACTGTTGTGTTCGGAGTCTGATAACTTTCCATTATTCTATCCCATTCATCACGCGCAGTAAAGTCCGGGAACACTTCCGGCAGATAATCACTCGTCTTACCCGTTCTTCCGATATAGAACAGGAAATCAAAATCATCGTCATTACATAAAAGGAGTCCCACCATATCAACAGGAAGATTATTGGGATAACGGTGCGTATAGGCTTTATTCACATCCACACTGATTGTCCTGCTATCTTCCAATGATTTACCCTCAACGTATTCATACTTTGACAACATTCCATTATCATAAGAGAAAGTACCCGAACTGGTTTCACTGCCTGCATCGGCATCCTTCCACTGCGCAAGGCGGTTGTCATCGGTATAGCTGAAACGTATGTAGTCGCTGAACGTTCCGGTATTCTTGTCATCGTCCTGTATGGATGCTACATTTCCTTGTTCATTGAGTTTGATAATGTAGGTATCTTCGTAGATATTGCTGCTACTATCATAAACCTCTTTCTCATTCATGGTTATCTCTCCGGCAATCGTGTAATCGAAAGTCGTTGTAGTTTTACCTTTAGATTGTACGTGGTCACGTACAATACGCGCCACACGTCCCTGCTCATCGTAACTAAAGGTCCTGATCCATTCGCTGGTGTAATCAGAGCTATTATAAACCTTATCAGAGTTGAACACTTCTTTACAAGCTATCTTCTTGATAGTTTTCAGTACTCCGGTACCACTTTCCGTTTCCGCTTTTTGTTCCACCGCAATGGTCAGTACGGTTTTACCTGCCGTAATGCGTATTTCCGCTTTCCGGCTTTTTCCACTGGTGTTCGGTGTAAGTGTAAGGTTCAAGGTGAACTCACCTGCGCCCCCACTATACGCGCTCAGTTTCAACCAGTCCACATTGCTTCCATCGGCTCTTGTCTTTGTTTCGGTTACGGTTGCCGTCCAAGGCTCTGTGGCGGTGAATTTAATACCTTCCGACTTTTGTGTTTCGTCCGCATATATCGTTTGTGAAGTCTGAGTACCGCCAGTTAAAACAATAGCTCCTTCCGGTTCACTTTCTTCACTGCTACATGCCCCCAGCGCTATCGCCACCAGAAAGCCTAAAAAAAGTTTCTTCATCATATATTATATTTCATTTCAGTTATCATTCAATTATTTACCATAATTATCCACTAAGTTTTTGAACTCCGCACAACGTTCGTCCTCAAACAAATCTTCGAACTTATAACGGGCTTCCGCATCACCACAGAGATAGTAATATTTACCGGCAACTTTCTCCGTAGCCACATAAGCGGAGTTCTCGCAATCGGGAGTCATGGTAGTAAAATCACCACAAAAATTGTTTGCTGAGATAGCAGGCATCAAGTAACCGCCCGGAGCATTCCCCCCGGCCTCCGCCTGACCTTCGGCATCTTGAACATTCTTCTTTGCACCGCCACATGCTGACAATACGACCAGTCCGCAAAGCATTGCGGAGATAATTGTAATAGTAAACCTTTTCATAACAATGATATGTTTTAAATGAGTAATGTCATCAACATTTACGGATAGGTATAATACCTCTGGAGATTGCTGTCATTATCAAGTCCGCCACATTCTTTGCATCAAGTTTGTCCAACAGATGACGCCGGTGTGTATCTACCGTATTGGTAGATACACACAAATCCTGAGCTATTTCCTGTGTGTTTTTGCCTTCAGAGATACACTTCAACACATCAAGCTCACGCTGTGTGAGTTCTTCACGCCGCCCTTCGTCCGAACGCCTCATCTGGTTGCGTACTTGTTCGGCATAAGTACAGTAGTAAGTCCCGCCATCGAGTACACAACGAATAGCCTCGACTATCTTGTTCGAGTCAACGGATTTAAACAAAATACTATCTACATCACACTGTATCAGATTCTTTATAAACCAAATTTCCTCGTGCATTGTATTCACGATAATACGCGCCTGAGGGTCTTTTTCCCGAATACGTGAGATTATTTCCAAACCGGACAAATCGGGCAATTCCATATCCAACAAGAAAAGATTAAAGCATTGGGAAGCTATTAAAAGCAATGCCTCCCGTCCCGATGAAGCTGTACATACGGTCTTGATTTCGGGTAACGAACATTCTACTATCCTCTTCAATCCTTGAAGCACCAAATCATGGTCATCTACCAACAAAATGCGTATATCTTTTTCTTTCATCAATCTATGCTTTGTGTTCTGAATTATGCTGCAAAGAAAAAGTATTTATTAATATCCGACATCATCAAAAATAGTGATTTTAGTATCCGGCATCATGGTTTTCTACTAAAGGGACAAAGGGATTTCAAGCTGAAACTGTTGGATACTCCCCTTGCAGTTTACAGAAAGAGACCCGCCTATGGCTTTGGCGCGTTCTTGGGTAGTATTAAGGCCGATACCGCCCATTGCAGCACCTGAATCGGAAAACGGCTTGCCATTGTCTGTGATGAGTAAAACCAACAGTTCCTTACTTAAGGAGAGATTTATATTCACTTCCGTCGCTTCGGAATGTTTCAGTATATTAGAAAGTAGCTCCTGCAAAATACGATAGACCTCATAAGCCGTCTGCTCCGGTACTTGCCCCCATTCCGCATGGTCATTTTCTTTACTGAAAGCCAGTTGCATGGATGCCGGAATGACCAAACGTTCTATATATGCCTCTATCGTTTCAGCCAATGTAACATACTGGAACTTTGGCGGCATCAGTTCATGAGAAATACAGCGCACCTCACCACGAACCTGTTCCAACAAATCCAGCAACTCATGTTTTGACTCAGCCGAAGGTGGCATACATTGCACCTGCATGCCAATCCCCAACAAGTCATTGCAGACACCGTCATGCAACTCTTTCGCCAAGCGGGTGCGTTCACGTTCCAACCCGTCAATATAGCTTTTGGCAAGTTTCAACTCTTCCTCTTTTTTGACACGTTTCTGGCGGAACATATAATAAAATACCAAAAGTAAAAAAGCGGAGACAGCCACAGCAGCCACTATACCCCACTGCATCGTCTTAGCCTTTTGCTCCAGTTGCTCTTGAGTCAGCCTCGCTATTTCAAGTTCCTTTACCTGATTTTCATACTTCATGGACAGTTCGGAAAGTTCCGCATCCACCTCCGTCTGATGCAGGCTATCGGACGTCCAGTATGCTTTTTCATAGTAATCGGCGGCATGCGGATAATCTTTCAGCCCATGATAATTGCGTGCCATTTCCAAATAGAGCTTATCAATCGGGGTCTGGGCATTGACATCCATAGCTCTCAACATCTGTTGCTGAATGGAAAGACTCTCCCGATAACGCCCCATCTTGTTGAGAATCTTGAAAAGGGTTTCCTTATATCCCAGTACCTCCCCTGAAGACTCAGGCAATTCAGCCATCATTTTTTCCGCCTCACGTATATAATGATTGATAGAATCGTTATTGTTCATTCTGAAATAGGCATTCAACAGATATGTTATACTTTTCAACACAAATTTCGGTTTCTTCTGTTCGCGTGCCATAGCAAGTGCGGGATAGAGCATCTGAGCGGCTTCGTCGTATTTCTTCTGTAATGTCATGATACCTCCCGCCGTAGATGCTGCATACAAGACCATGTCCATATCATCGCACTTCTTTGACTCTTCCACCGCCGCCCGAACATAGTTTTCAGCCTCTTTCAAACGCGAGGTATTTGCATAAAGCACAGCCATATTTGTCAATAAGTGCACCCGTTCATCGTAGGATTTACGCCCCTCAAGTTTTTCCAACGCCCTGTTATAATATATCAGTGCCGAATCAGGCATGTCTTTTCTGCGATAATTCACACCAAGAGAAGTGAGCGTTGTAATCACTTGGTCCTCAACTCCGGTAAAACGTTCGGCTTCATCGAGTACCTTAAGGTAGCCGTCAATTGCACTCTCCATATCCCCCAAAGCACTATAAGTTTCCACCCGGTTTATCAATAAGGTGAGATAAGGTTCAGGTACATCCTTTCGGGCATATTCCAGACCTTTATCACAATAATACCGGGTACTGTCCGACTGGCGATAGGCATAATATTCCCCTAAATGACAATAAGCAGCTGCAATACTATCCCGATTCTTCAGTCTCAAGGCACGAGCCAACTCATCCTGATACATTTTTAATTCGGCATCCTGAGCATGCAGCAGAGGAAAAAGCAAGAATAAGCATAGCCAAAAAGATAGTGTTCTCATACAAACAGATATTATAATATTAGAAACGAAAAGTTGCTTCCTACCCGAAAGAGTCGGTAGCAAAGATAGCAAAGCTGCTGAATATACAGGCACATAAGCGGTAATAATTGCATCATTGCAACTGCCCGAATACTGTTTTTCCATAAAGAGCCGAGAGTTTTAAAAGAAGCAAAAAAGGTGGAATTCCGTAAGTGAATAATTTTTTATTGTATCTTTGCGCCTAATTATGAGACGAATCGTACTGACATATCTATTTCTGTCTATTATAGGTATCTTGGGTGCTGTGGCACAGACACCTTTCAACCGTATGGATCCTACAACCGGCCGCGACCAGTTCGGCAATCAGGTAGATCCCAACACCTTGCCGGATAATCTGGAAGACAGTACCAATACGGAAATTCAGAGTCTTCCCCCCAAACTTTATATGTGGCGCCTGAGTGAGACACTGGGCGAACGTACCATTATTCCCGCCGATACAGCCAATCTTAACTTCCAGAATACCAACTTGGTAGAAGGCATGTACGGGCACTATAATTATCTGGGTAACTTGGGTTCGCCGCGCATGTCACGCATCTTCTTTGAACGCAAGGATGCCGAACCGACTATCTTCATGCAACCTTTTTCCAGCTTCTTTGTCCGCCCGGACGAAGTGAAATTCACAAATAGCAACATCCCTTTTACCAACCTGACATACTACAAAGCCGGAAATAAAGTCAATGGCGAAGAACGCTTCAAGTCCTACTTTTCAGTCAATGCAAACAAGCGGCTGGCTTTTGGTTTCAACATAGATTACCTGTATGGACGGGGATACTATCAGAACCAGTCCACCTCCCACTTCAATGCCGGAGTGTTTGCCAGCTACATCGGCGATAAATACCAAATGCAGGCAGTGTACAACAACTTCACCATGAAGATGAACGAAAACGGAGGTATTCAAGACGACCGTTATATTACGCGCCCGGAAGATATGTCGGAAGGGAAAAAGGAATATGAATCCACCACTATCCCCGTAAAATTGGAACAGACGGCAAACCGTAACAAAGATTTCTACGTATATGCCACACAGCGCTACCGGCTCGGCTTTACACGAGAAACTACTACCATAGAGGATGCCCGTTCTTCCGGAATAACTGCCGCCAATGACAGTGTGCCCCTGCCCAAAGATACCATTATAACGGAAGAGTTCGTTCCCGTCACCAGCTTCATCCACACCATAAAAGTGGAACGTGCCCGCCATCAGTTCACTTCTGCCCAAGAGAAGGAGGGACAATATCCCAATGCGTATTTCAATGAAGTCGCCAGCCGGGATTCGACCACTGCCTTCAGCATAAAGAACGTGTTTGGAATTGCTTTGCTCGAAGGCTTCAACAAGTATGCCAAAGCCGGACTGACAGCCTATATATCGCACAAGTTCAACCGTTACGAATTAATGGATACTTTGTCGCGTACCCGTTTCGACGAACAGGAACTATTCGTGGGCGGCGAACTTGCCAAACGCCAAGGCAAAACGCTGCATTATAACGTAAATGGTGAAATAGGCATCATGGACAAGGCGCTCGGACAATTTCGCGTCAATGCCGACCTCGACCTGAACTTCCGCCTTTGGAAAGACACCGTAAACTTTTATGCAAGAGGCTATGTAAGCAACACTCTCCCCTCTTTCTACATGCGTCATTATCACTCCAACCATTATTATTGGGACAATGACAATATGAATAAGGAATTTCGCACACGTGTGGAGGGCGAGCTGAACATCCAACGCTGGAAAACAAACCTGCGTGCCGGCGTGGAAAACATAAAGAACTACACCTATTTTAATCAAAGCGCAATGCCTGTGCAGGAAAGCGGTAATATACAAGTATTGTCCGCAACTCTGAAGCAGGATTTCCGCTTGGGCATACTGCATTTGGACAACGAAGTGACTTGGCAGAAATCGAGCAATGAAACCGTATTGCCTTTGCCACAGCTCTCACTATACCATAACCTGTACCTGCTTGCCAAAATAGCCAAGAAGGTGCTGACTGTACAGATTGGAGCCGACGTCAGATATTTCACCAAATACAACGCACCCGCCTACACTCCCGCCATCCAGCAATTCCATCTTCAGGCAGCGGACGACCAGGTAGAAATCGGCGGTTATCCGATTGTAAACGTATACGCCAATCTGCACTTGAAGCGGACCCGTATCTTTGCCATGATGTATCATGTAAACGCAGGAATGGGACAAAGCAATTATTTCCTCGTGCCCCACTATCCCATCAACCCGCGCTTGTTCAAGATAGGTATTTCATGGAACTTCTACGACTAACATTGTCCTCCATTCATCATGAAAAAGACCAAACTGTTGAAGTATATCATCCTGGGAGCAGTGGCTGCACTTGTCGCCACATTCATGCTGCCTAAAAGAGAAAGCCGCAAAGGGCATCCCCGCGATTACGCCGAAATAGCGGCAAATGGAACACTTCGTGCAGCTACGGAGTACAATTCCATCAGCTTTTATGTGGATGGAGACACTTTATCAGGCTTTCATTACGAACTGATAGAGGCTTTTGCCCGCGATCACAGTCTGCAAGTAGCCATAACTCCCGAAATGAGTTTTAATGAGCGGCTCGAAGGTTTGGCAGAAGGCCGATACGACGTCATCGCCTACGGTCTCTTGGCAACCAGCGAATTAAAAGATTCCCTGCTCCTCACCGCTCCTATCGTTCTGAACAGGCAAGTATTGGTTCAGCGCAAAATGGATTCCCCCGGTGACTCCCTATTCGTCAGGAGCCAGCTCGATTTAGCGGGAAAAACCCTGAATGTGGTTAAAGGCTCTCCTTCCATTCTGCGCATCCGCAACTTAGGAAATGAAATAGGCGACACCATATATATTAACGAAATAGAGAAATATGGCTCCGAACAGCTCATCGCGCTCGTGGCACATGGCGATATCGACTATGCAGTATGTGACGAAGCCATCGCCCGTTCCGCCGCCGACAGCCTTCCTCAAATAGATATAAATACAGCAATCAGCTTCACTCAATTCTACTCATGGGGAGTGAGCAAGCAGTCTCCGGTACTTCTGGACAGCCTGAACAGCTGGCTGGAACGGTTTAAGACAAAGAAAGAATATAAGAAGATTTATAGAAAGTACTATAAATGATATAATCTTCACCACAAACCTCTACAACGTCTCCACTTCCCTCAGCCACATCTCCGCAGATGCATCACTCGGCATGCGCCAATCTCCACGCGGACTTATGGAAATGCTTCCCACCTTCGGGCCGTCCGGCAGGCAAGAACGCTTGAACTGCTGGTTGAAGAAGCGGCGACAGAAGGTCTGCAACCATTTCCGTATCGTTTCTTCATCATAGACATCCTTAAACGTACGCGCTGCAAGGAAGAAGATTTTGGAAGGACGGAAGCCGCAACGCAGAAAATAATAAAGGAAGAAATCGTGCAGTTCATACGGGCCTACGAGATCCTCGGTAATCTGCTTGATATTTCCATTCTCATCTGCCGGTATAAGTTCCGGACTGATAGGAGTATCCACAATATCCAGCAATGTGGCTCGTGAAGCCTCGTCCATATCATTTTCCGCAACCCACTTCACCAGATGCTTCACCAACGTTTTGGGAATACTGCTGTTGACACCGTACATAGACATGTGATCGCCGTTATACGTGGCCCAGCCCAAAGCAAGTTCCGAGAGATCGCCCGTACCAACCACCATTCCCCATGTCTGGTTGGCAATATCCATTAATATCTGCGTACGTTCACGCGCCTGCGAATTCTCATATACCACATCATGCACGTTTATGTCATGGTCTATATCCTTAAAGTGTTGTATGCAGGCATCCTTTATGCAGACTTCACGCATTGTCACACCCAATGAAGTCATCAGGTCGACAGCATTGGTATGCGTACGGTCGGTAGTGCCGAATCCCGGCATAGTCACACCGATAATGCCTTTACGGTCCCAACCCAGCTTATCAAAGGTTTTCACACAAACCAATAATGCCAATGTAGAGTCCAAGCCACCGGATATGCCTACCACTGCGCTCTTGGCATTGGTATGTACCAAGCGCTGTGCCAATCCTGATACCTGTATCGAAAATACTTCCTCGCAACGCTCGTCCAAAACCGGCCCTTGAGGAACAAACGGATGAGGTTCGAAAGTACGGGTCAGGTTCAAATCACCGGAATTGACATACTCTGTGGATATGCGCACCGGAATCTCAGGCGCACAATTGGCGTGGCAGGCCGCAAATGTCGTATTAACCCGACGTTCCGTACGTATATGCTCCACATCAATTTCGCTAACCACCAACTGCCCCTCAAAGGAGAAGCGTTCACTGCCGGCCAACAGCGTACCATTCTCATAAATCAATCCATTGCCGGCAAAAACCACATCCGTAGTAGATTCGCCAAAACCGCATGAACTGAATACATACCCTGCAATACAACGGGCAGACTGCTGACTGATGAGCGAACGAAGGTAAGCATGTTTACCTATTCCTTCGTTATCAGCCGACAGGTTGAAAAGGATTTCCGCCCCCTGCAACGCCAATGAAGAACTCGGCGGAATAGGAGCCCACAGATCCTCGCAAATCTCAATTCCGAAAGTCGTATCCGCAGTCTCAAAAAGCAGGTTCCGACCCATAGGCACTACCTGTCCGCATAAGCGGGCAGTAGTCTCCGATACCTCACAGGCAGAAGCGAACCAGCGTTTCTCATAAAATTCTTTGTAGTTGGGAAGATATGTCTTAGGAACAACGCCCAGGATTTTGCCTTTCTGTATAACCACTGCGGTATTCAGCAACATACCGTTCAGGGGTACAGGCATGCCAAGAATGGATATAATGTCCATTTGACGCGTATTATTCAAAATCTGTATCAGCCCCATTTCGGCCTCTTCAAGCAAAAGTTGCTGGGCAAAAAGGTCTCCACATGTATATCCGGTGATGCATAACTCCGGAAAGACTATAATTTGTACACCTTTTCCGTCAGCTATGATTATCTCTTTTTCAATTTGTCCGGCATTGAACTTACAGTCTGCTACCTTAATACGAGGTACAGCCGCCGCTACTTTGACATATCCGTAATTCATAAGAATCTGATTAAATTAGGGTACAAAAATACGGCAATTTATCAAATAAACACAAAATAATCAGTCTTTTCACTCTCCGTTTCAAGATACTTGCAATCCCATCTAAGAATACAACAGATCATTTTAATTAACAATATAAAAAAACTCAGATTTTTTTTTGGATAAATCAAAGAAGTATCTATCTTTGCAAGAGAATTAAAAATGTAATTATTACAAGTTTGAATTATAGATGATATGGATGTAATAAAGCGATTGCAAAATCACAACATAAAACCGTCAGTGCAGCGCATAGCCATTATGAGCTATCTGATGGAGCATCGTACACATCCCAGTGTAGACGAAATCTATACGGCACTTGCTCCTTCCATTCCCACATTGTCCAAGACCACTGTCTACAACACTTTGAAACTTTTGAGCGAGCAAGGTGCTGCACAGACACTGACAATTGACGAACGGAATACCTGCTACGATGCAGAGACCAGCCCTCATGCCCATTTCTTGTGTAAACAATGCGGCAAAATATACGATTTGGAATATAATGCCAATATCAAGCAAGTGGAAGATATGGACATGGACGGCCATGATGTACAAGAGATCCATTATTATTATAAAGGTATCTGCAAAAATTGTTTGGAAAGTGAACAGTTAACTAAAATAACGAATAACTAATTCAACTAATTAAAATCTGAAGTAAAATGAAAAAATTTAGATGTACTGTCTGCGGTTACGTATATGAAGGAGACGCAGCTCCTGAGAAATGTCCTCTGTGTAAAGCTCCTGCAAGCAAATTCGTTGAAGTAGAAGAAGCACAGGCAGGTGGTCCGTTGGTTTTTGCCGACGAACATGTTATCGGTGTAGCTAAAGGCTGCGACGACGAAATGATTAAGGATTTGAACAACCACTTCATGGGCGAATGTACAGAAGTTGGTATGTACCTTGCAATGAGCCGTCAGGCAGACCGCGAAGGTTATCCTGAAGTAGCTGAAGCATTCAAGCGTTATGCATGGGAAGAAGCAGAACACGCTTCCAAATTTGCTGAATTGCTGGGCGACTGTGTATGGGACACTAAGACCAACCTTGAAAAGAGAATGAACGCTGAATCAGGCGCTTGCGAAGACAAAAAGCGTATCGCTACCCGCGCTAAAGCATTGAACCTGGATGCTATCCATGACACAGTTCATGAAATGGCTAAGGACGAAGCTCGTCATGGTAAAGGCTTCGAAGGTCTGTACAATCGTTATTTCAAGAAATAATCTGAAAGAACAGATACCGTCTAAAAGGGCTTGCAGATTGCAAGCCCTTTTTTATTAGCAAAGGTAACTATATATTGCTTACAGTGTGAATCCTTGTTAGCAGTAGAGAGCAGTAAAGCATATTAAAATTATAAGCCCCCCATAAGCATTATAATTGTTTATAGAGGGCTTTGCTGTAAGGCAGTATATAGTTATTTTAGCAAAAATCCCCGGTACAATGAACTGCACCGGGGATTTCTTCAAATGCAATGAAAGATTATTTGCAATGGAAATACAATCTTTTTTAGAAACGCAGACCTAAAGTCAACAATACCTGACTACGAGTATTCTTTACTTTTGTCGCTTCAGGAGAACCTATCACCAATTGTTCTCCATCCATATAGGCATTGATGAACGGGTGGAAATCCTCTTTATAAGAAGAATACTTATAGGCCAAATCAGCATAGAACATAGAGCCGCGATAGCCGATACCTAATGTATAGTTGCTCAGCGCTTTTGTATTTGCAAAATCCGTATCGGTCTGAATAGAGTTATAAGGCAGATCTTTATATGCATCACTATTGAAGATAGCGGACGTATAATTATAGCCTGCACGCAAAGCAAACTGAGGAATAACCTTATATTCAGCACCCAGACGAATGGTGCTCACCCCTTTCAGCATGGAAGTGGTGCTGTTTTCGTATCCAAAGGTATCGGAGTAGCCCTCCTGATCTTTAAACTTCATAGAAGAATAGTCCTGATATTCATACTCAGCGCCTAATGCCAGATCCTTACCGATGGTATATCCCAAGCTTACATTATAAGTCCATGGCGTCTGAAGCTGGAACTGGCGCACCATATCTCCTTTCAATATATCGTAAGTGTCTACATTATACTGACCTATCACACCACTACCCACCTCCGACTCATTGGCTATATCCAAATCATTCAGCACGTCCGACTCCAGACGGGCATTCGTCTTATAGTCCAGATTATAATAAGTGGGCGTATGGATGGCTAATCCGATTTTTAATGGAGAATATTCAAAAGGACGTACAATGGCTCCGAATTTCACATCAAAACCGGAACCATGTATTTTGTTCCAGCTCTGCAAATTATAGCCTTGTCCGGTAGCATTTCCTGCCTTATCCAGATAGTTCTCATCATAAAAAGTATATTTGCTATAATCTATGGCATAGGCTCCCACAGTCACACCTAAATATACCCGGTCGTTGATATTAAATGAAATGTTGAAATCATACTGGTCGATACCGCCACGCTCTTCCGAACGGAAACTTCCATTTCCTCCCCAAAACATCCCTCCATATTCACCCGGAGTAATATATACTAAATCACCATTCAGGTTTTTCACCTGCTTACCCCCTACCATATAGGGGACATAGCCGGAAGGAACATCGCCCTGTCCGTTATGAGCAATAAGATCGGTGATAAGATAACCATCGTATCCCAATGCAGACAGCCACCCCACCTCCGGATCAGTATAAATGTCACCGGACCAATCCTTGATACCTCCGGCTTGTGCAGCCATGTAGTCGGTCTGCGTATAATCTCCCAGATTACCGCCCATAGACATATTCTTATAGAAAGATTTTGCCTTATGGTAATTAAAGCCGAAATTCACATAACGCAAAGCCGTAGCATTACCTATCTTTGAAGAAAGCACAAAACCGGCATTATCAAATGAAGCCCTCATTTTATCGGAATTCATCTTGTTTCCCACATAGTTACTTTCCGTACCGTAGGAAGAAAATCCGAATGACACCATTGCATCATTACTGCGGTAAACACCTATACCGGCAGGGTTTGTGCCGATAGTGGAGATGTCACCTCCCAATGCTCCCATGGCACCGCCCATACCAACAAAGCGTGCCGTACCGTTTAAATCCTTATTAGTTATCTTAGCAGCATCGTACACAGTCTGTGCACTCATTGGAGCTGCAATCAGCAACCCCAAAGCAGCCAAAGTTATTATTTTTTTCATATCCTACTAATCTTTTTCTATTAATACTAATACCTATCTTCTTCTTGAAGAACCGCCACCACCACCGGATGAACGGGTAGAACCGCCACCGCTGGAATAGCTACGTGAGCTGCTGCCACCGCCCGAAGAATAACTGCGGGTAGGGGTGTTTTGCACAGGTGTATAGGAACGACGGTTGCTGTTTCCGGTAGAATAAGTGCGCGTTGGCGATGTGGAGCTGCCACGATTATAGGTAGAGGAGCTTCCTGTTGCTGAGCGTCTTGTCCCTGTGGCATTTACACCACTTCCGCTTCTACGTGATTCCCCTACGGATGAAGTCCCTACCCTTGTACTACTTGGACGGGTATATACACTGCGTCGTGTGGAAGAGGCATCCGTACGAGTGGTTACCCCGCTGCGTGTGCCCGATGAGCGCGTGCCCACCACACGTCTGGTTGTCGTACCGCTTTGTCCGCTTCTTCTATAAGAGGAGGTTCCTGAAGAACGGACAGCAGAGCCTGCATCCCTGCGAGTTACACTTGAACCTGACCTACGGACTGTTGAAGAAGAATTGCGGTAACTGCTTGCTCCCGAAGAACGACGGTACGTATACGTATTACGTGGCCAATATCCCCCACCCCAGTGTCCTCCACCGGGATAATATCCGGGATGATAGTGATGGTGATGTCCCCACCAGCCACCATACCAGCCGCCCCAACCTACGCTCCAGCCAAAACCCCAGCCCGGACCGTACCAGCTGTTCCAGCCCCAGCCATAATAGGGATAGCCACCCCAGCCATAGGAGTTATACCGCCAATCCCACCATAAGCGGTTGGTAAATGTCGGAAATGCGTAGGCATATAATCCGTCCGTATATACGTTCCAGTCCCATGAGTTCAATCCGTAGACAACATCCCAATACAACGGGCTGCTGATACTGATTGCATAGCGGGGGTTGCGGAAACGGATAATTCGTGTGGCATATTCATAATCATCTTCCGAACCGTCAAAGCCATTTACCCATTCCCCATCCAGACCGTCATACTCTTTCTCATCTATGTAAAGCGTATCATTCTCCTGCGAGAATTCATAGTTCTTGGAGTCATACCGACGGTTGTACTCGTCCACATCACGAATATTCCCTTTACGATCCTTCACCACAATCGTTGTATTGCCCGGCGACGCATAAACCGTAGTCGGCGCATTTGTCTTCACTACAACTGCATCGGCAGCCGGAGTCTTCTTTTTCTCCACCTTCTCTTCTTTTTTCTTGGAAGGCACGTAGTAAAGGTCGTCATCTATACTTTGAGCGGAAAGCACCCCTGGAAGGCACAATGCCAAAAGCGATAAAAAAACAATCTTTTTCATATTCATTTGGTTTATGGTTTACAATTCTATACTTTATCCATGTCACAAAGATAACGCCGTAATTTGTCCCATGCAGAAGATTTTCCCCAAAGATTTATAGGGATTTCCCTAAATGCACCTTATCTTTGTATCCAAAACAAATATACGCAGAAATAGGTTTCGCTCCTACGCCTGCCTTTTGCATTTAACAAACAATTATATTCCGATGAAATATTTAGAATTTATCTTCCATACCACCCCATGTACAGAAACTGTCAACGATGTTTTGTCCGCCGTATTGGGCGAGGTGGGCTTTGAGAGCTTTGTAGAGCAACCTGACGGCATCGCCGCCTACATCCAAAAAAATCTATACAATGAATCTTCCCTCAAGGAAGCTGTTGCTGATTTCCCTCTTTCCGACACACAAGTGGAATATACCTACCGGGAAGCAGAAGATAAAGACTGGAATGAAGAATGGGAAAAGAATTTCTTCCAACCCATTATCATTGGCGATCGCTGCGTCATTCATAGCACATTCCACCATGACATCCCGCAAGCTGACTACGACATCGTCATCAATCCTCAAATGGCATTCGGTACAGGCCACCATGAAACCACCAGCCTCATCATCGGTGAACTGCTGGACAACGACCTTCAAGGCAAGTCCTTGCTCGATATGGGCTGCGGCACATCTATCCTCGCCATATTGGCACGCATGCGTGGTGCTGCTCCCTGCACAGCTATCGACATAGACGAATGGTGCGTACGCAATTCACTTGAAAACATCGAGCTAAATGGCGTAGACCGTATTTCCGTATTCCAGGGAGATGCTTCCGCACTGGAAGGAAAAGGGCCTTTTGATGTGGTCATCGCCAATATCAACCGTAATATCCTGCTGAACGACATGAAGCAATATGTACGTTGCATGCGGTCTGGATCAGAGTTATACATGAGTGGCTTCTACGTAGACGACATACCTGTGATACAAGCAGAAGCCGAACGTAACGGGCTGCGTTTTGTACATCACCGGGAAAAGAACCGTTGGGCGGCAGTTAAGTTTGCATTATAAGCACCCGAAGTATAATACTGCAAATACTCCTAATAAGCCATCTGAAACAGGCTTATTAGGAGTATTTGGTTTCCACTCATAACACCCGCCTCCCCGGAAAACAAGGGGAATGCATACGAAAAAGTGAGAGGTGAGAGTAAGAAAAACAAAAGCCGGATGTCGGAATCCGAAACAAATTATTCGGCAGCAGCCTCTTTTTCCGCAGCTTCTTCGGCAACTTCTTCAAAATCCGTCATGCCGCTTGCTACCAGCAGATTATACCAAGTAATCAGTTTTTTAATATCCGATACATATACGCGGTCGCGATCAAAGTTAGGCAACACTTCTGCCAAATAGGCCTGAAGTTCTTTTACAGAAGCCTTTTTCACATCCAATGCCACAGCAGCGCCGTTTTCTTTCTTCTTCATTGAAAGAAGCACATCTTTCAAAGGCACTTCATCTGCATCTGTATACATGGCGATATCACCTAAAGAGATAATCTTTTCATTGCCGTAGGCAGGGAAACGTTTCTTGTCAACGAGCGACTCTACAATCAACATATTCTTTCCCTGGGAAATGAGCTTATACAATCCCGGTTTACCGGAAATAGACAAAATAGTCTTCAACATAGTATATTCTGTTTTTGTAATTAGTAGTTTATTTTTTCGGTGGGCAAAGATAGGTATTATTTTGAGACAGGAAAGTGATTAAAGCTAAAACCTGCGGAATTAACGGTGTTTCACCATCATTCACTATCACAAAATCTGCCTGTCCGCGCTTTTCTTCATCACTCATTTGGCTGCGGATACGCTTTTCTATCAGTTCACGCGAGGAAGCATCCCGTTTCATGGCGCGTTGCACCCGTATTTCTTCGGGAGCATAGACCATAACAACCACATCCACTTCACCGGCAAATCCCGCCTCTATCAGAATAGCAGACTCAATACCTGCCATAGAACAGGTTGCACGCCGCCGAAGCCATTGCCTGAAATCTTCTTTCACACGCGGATGAATAATTCCGTTAATTTCCCGGGCATGCCCGGGACTGCCGAAAAGATAGGAAGCGAGCAAGGGTTTATTCAATGCTCCGCCGGCATATGCCTCTTTGCCCAACAAGGAAGTCAACTCACTGCGGATGCAAGTGTCAGTCATCATAAGTTGCTTGGTCTCCACATCGGAAATATAGACAGGTATTCCCATCACTTCCAGCAGTCGGGATACAACGCTTTTGCCGCTGCCAATGCCGCCGGTTATACCTATCCTAATGGTCATAATGAGAAGTAATCTGTTCTATGAGAAAATCGACTTGCTCCGGATTAAAGCGCACCTGACTCACTCCGTCAGGGACATTCTTCAGCTTTACTGTGTACTTGTCCGAACCCAACCGCAACAACTCCTCGTAGGAAACATTCATATGGAAATCATCCGCCGTTATCTGACGGAAGCGGCTAAGCCCCACCTGAAAAGTGACCTGAACCTTGGACGGGAAAGCACGCAACACTTTATCGGCCGGGAAGTTTATGCCATGCAACGGCACCTCCACCGTCTTCTCAGTATAAATATCTACCGGAAGCATCATCTCAATAGAAGCCGGCACAAATTTCACTCCCCTCCGGGTAAGTAAAGAGACCTGCTGCTTCAATGTATCCGAAATATTCTCCAGTTCAACATGCTGTGTATAGGCAGCAGTTATCGTATCTAATACGCCCTCCGGCGCATATGCCAGAACCGAATCCGGACTGAAAACCGTATCCGACAAATAATACTGGCGACCGGCACTGACCGTTCCCGCCAATTTTACGGGGACCAGCTTGGACACTCCGGTTGCATAAATGTACTCCAGCGTATCCGGCTTCATGGAAAGCAAGCGCGTTGAGACACTCAACTGGCTCAACACCTTCTTCTCAAATTGAGAAGCGTACACCCGCACATGATTGCCGGCATCTTTATAATCAGAGAAGTCGAGGGAAATCGGATAGAAACTTTTTCCCAACATATAATTAAGGAGAACCGTTCCTTTATCCTTCACCTTAATCCGGAGTTCGGAAGCCGGTTCTGAAGTTATCATCGTATTGTTAGGCACTCCACGCAGACGTACCGGGATCGAGAACTCGGCTTCATAATCGTTATTCAATGTCTGTAACAGCCAAAAGCCTCCGGCTACAAAGAAGAAAAATAAAAAAACAAAGAACTCCCTGCTCTTATCACTGAGCAGAAAGTCCTTTGTTTTCTCTGTTATATTCAAATAAATACGTCTTATGTTCCTACGATCAAACATAGGCTCACATCTACTTATTTAGAAACCTGGCTACTGTTTGCGTCAGCAGCTGCGGCAAAAATAGAATTCTTGTCAATATGGATTTTAACGTTAGAAGCGATTTCCAATACTACATCATTATCGTTAATTTCCTTGATGATACCATGAATACCACCGGCAGTAATAACCTTCTGGTTCACCTGAAGAGACTTACGAAAATTTGCTATTTCTTTTTGCTTCTTATTTTGCGGACGAATCATAAAGAAATACATGATAGCGAACATGGCTATCAGCATAATCCACATCATACTTCCGTCCGGGCCTGCAGCAGGAGCTTGCAGAAAGAATACAGTCATTAAATTCATAAATATTCCGTTTTAGTTTTTATTATTCAACAAAGGTATCAGTTTTTCGA
>ERZ791906.174-NODE-174-length-99124-cov-10.141326_pt1 | contig 99124 bp, 92 predicted proteins | sample MGYA00510146_ERZ791906 | MGnify/ENA primary metagenome ERZ791906 (study PRJEB30046, sample SAMN00792096) | human gut metagenome | study: EMG produced TPA metagenomics assembly of the A metagenome-wide association study of gut microbiota in type 2... | reverse complement strand
CCTTCTGGTTTGCTATTGCAATTACCTTACACATTTCTTTCTTCCTCCTTATATATTTTTTATATCTCCTACAAGATCACAAATGTTGAAAATGTAAATAAAAAAAGACACCTTCTAAAAATTTTTTTTAGAAAGTGTCCAAATTTTTTATTTAATTATTAAGTTAACGTACTATGACATATTATCGCGTAAAATTTCTACGTCCTTTTATACGTCCTTTTGCTTTAATTAGTGAATTTGTAATTACTAATAACTTGCTACAATGCCCATAAATAAAGGGGTTCTACAGTTTTTAAAAATAAATTATTTATCCAACTGTTTCATTGTCGGGAATAAAATACAACTTCTCAACTTTGATTTTGTATAGTGTTGTCTTGTTTTGTCATATAGCAAGAAACCCAGTGAATACAATGACTTTAGGCTATTTTCGTTTTGTCTTGCTTTGTGTAGCGTATTGCAAAAATAACATTAATATATAACAGTAACAGGCATAAAATAACAGTATTTATAACACAAAAAACCACCTCTGCATTTCTGCTTTGGTGGTTCACAATCATTATAAATTTCTACTAGCAAATTTTTATTTTACCCTCAAGATTTTTAAAACTTTCTTGCTTTTTCTTTTCTGTTGCTTCTGCATATATGTTCATTGTTGTTGATATATCACTATGTCCCATTATTTCTTGTATAATTTTTATATTTGTTTCATTCTCACAAAATCTTGTACAAAATGTATGGCGTAGATTATGTGCACTAAAATGTGGTATCAATATAGATTCTCTTTTTTCTTTCTCTGCTTGCTTTGTTTCTTGCTCATTGTATGCCTTATAAATACGCACAATTGCACTATTAATTGTCATTGGCTTATAAATACATCCAAAACGATTTAAAAAGACAAAGCCCTTATATCCGTCTACAACCATATTATTGAAAAACGTGCCATTCTTCACTTGATTTTTGCGTTCTAAAAGCAATGCTTTTTTAACTTCTGCAAGCATTGGAATAGTTCTTTTTCCAGATTCTGTTTTAGGTGTTGTGATATGAAATCCACACTTTCCGTCCTCTTGTTGCCTATAAATCAAATTATGATTGATACTTATAATATTATTGTCAAAATCACAATCTTTCCAACGCAAACCGATTATTTCTCCCACTCTGCAACCAGTTCCTAAAAAAGTTGTAAATAAAGGCAACCAATGACTATATATATCACTATTTGCAACAAAATTTATAAATGCAGTTTGCTGTGCTTCTGTAAGTGCGTGTCTTTTTGTTTTCTCCCAATTATGACTTTTTTTTATTTCTGCCATAACTCCGTCTGTCGGATTCTTGCGAATATAATCATCACGCACTGCAAGAGTAAATGTTGGATGTAATATTGTATGTATAACTTCCATTGAATTCGGCTTAAAACCTTTATCTTTTATTAACGACGTATAAAAAGCCTTCACATCTGAATACTTCACACTAGCAAGTTTTTTCTGCCCAAACTGCTCTCTTATATAATGTTCATACATATACTTGTAATTGTTGCGTGTACTATCCTTTAGTTCTGTTTTAGTTATTATATACCTATCAAACATATCATTAACAGTTAGTGTATTTTCCTTTGCTGTCTTAATTCCATCTCTTAAGTCCTGCTCTGTTTGTTCTTTCTTTGCTCTTAATTCTGCTAATGTTGAACTATACAAAATTCTTTGTTTACCTATTGTATCTTTATATTTGTAAAGATACATTCCGTCTTTACGTTGATACTCTCCTGTTTTTAAAACAATTCCTTTGCTATCATATCTTTTACTTGCTTTTTTTCTTGCCATAATGCTACCTATAACCTTTCTAATGCTGATTGATAGATTTTCTGCACTATGATAAAATATTTCACAGTACGGATATTCTATCTGTACTCTATGTAAGGGTTAGTCATTCGCTTTGGTCGGGGAGTGGCTAACCTTTTACAATGTATTCCTAAACAATTCAATCCCTTTTATAATTACGTCTGTTTTTGTTATTCCTGCCTTTTCAGAACACTCTGCAAGTAGTTGTTCCTGCTCTTGTGTCATTCGCACCTCAAAACGCTTATTTCTCGGATTACTTTCTTTAGGTCTACCTCTTTTCTTTGGACTGTTCATTTCATCACCTCTTTATTTTTTGTCCGTACAGTAATTGTATAACAGTATCCTAAAAAACACAATGTTTTATTATCAACAATGTAAACCTTTTTCAAAAAAGCGTTGTAAAAATACGGTTTTTCAGTTATTTAGTTTATCTACTGTTATATATTACTGTTATTTTTGTTACAAAAACACGTCTATAATTTTACTATTTCATATATTTTCGTTACCAATTTTTTGTACTATAGTTTGTTTTATATTCCATGCATATTTGCGTTTTTAATACTGAGATATAATAATTTATATTATTGAACACTAAAAACGCAAATTTAACGTGGATTTCATTGTGAATTGTTTGTATATTTTAGATAACTTGTGGTATATTATCTATTTTAGATTGTAACTTTGCTTTTTGCTGTTCTCTATAATTCTGTCTGCCTACACTTTCAATCCCCAACTTACTTTCTGTCTGTTCTAGCATATGTGCAGTCATAATATCATTGCCTGACTTGATATATTCCTCTAACTTATTAAAATGTTCAAGCGGTGATATAAAAGCACGTTTGCCATTTACATCATAATCTCCGTAAGTAGAAAAAGTATAAGCGTCAAATCTTTCAACAGGTATAGAACCTTTCAGCTTTTCTCTTGCAAATACATAAGCCATTTCATCACCTCGATACTTGTCCATTTCGTGTGTAAACATTTCATCTGTTAAAATTTTTGCATTTGCCATTGTCTGAATAAAATCAATACTATGTTCTAAAACGGCACTATATTCGTATGGTTTACCTGCTATACTGCTCTTAATTTCCTCTACAGCATCAATCATACCAGCTTTCAATTTATCACTGTTTTTTATGTAGTCCTGCTTAAGTAGTTCAACTTCCTTTTGTTTTCCCTCTTCACTTAAATTTCTGTTTGCTTTTACATCATTCACAGCACTTTCAAATTTCTGCTTTAATTTTTCTGTCTGCATCATTGCATCATAAATGCTACCTGTTTTTACTGTTACATTATTCATAAATTATAATCTCCTTTATTTGTTATATTTTTGTCTACGTTTTACAATTTGACTATATTCTTTTACACCATAATTTAGAGCTGGCTCAAAGATGATTAGTCCTTTTCTTCTTGCTTTTTCAAGCTTATTTTTTGTATTTGCATTGCAAACACAAGTCACTCCCCTATTTTTTAAATTAGCAAATATGGGGGCATTTGGTATGAGTTTATCTTGTTTCATAAAATACCTACTTTCTAAAATACAATAATCATAAATTCCGCAATAGCAATAACTGTTGTAATAACTGTCGCTATCTGCCACGCTCTACAATGCTTCTTTAAGTTGCGTAAAACATCTGTTGCTAAATTTGACATAAAACCACTCCCTTTCGTATATGTTTCTTGTTTAGTTGCGTTACATTTCCCGCATTTTCATCATTTGTTTAAGCTCATGTATTTGGTCTATAATATCCACTTGCTGTACGGTCTTTATACAAGTATCAAGTATTATTTGACTTGCCTTTATTTTGCATCCGTCACTTGCATCCTCACTGCTCATAACGTCTATAAGTGTTTGCACAGCCTGTTCCTGTGCATTTGTTATCTTGCTAGTCGTTAAAGCAAAACAATCTTTACGCTGTTGTTGTAGTTTTGCGTAAAATTCGGGCTTTTTTAGCCTGTCATATATGCTTTTTCTGTTGCATCCCAGCATCTTTGCACATTTTGTAATATTTCCAGTTGTAACAAGTGCTTCAATCATTCTTTCATCAGAAATTCGCAATTGTCCTACACCTCCTTTCCATTTGGTCTTGGAATATCATCTACAATTATTACGCCTGCTAACTTTTTCTTGATTTCATTCCAATTTTTATATGTAGTTTTTGTATGAATATCTACAAACGTTCCATCTTTCCGCATATCTAAAAAGTGTACTTTCGAGGCATCTTTTTCTTCAAGTTTTGTTTTTAATCGTTCAACTTGTTCTGCATATCCGTAAAACATTAATCAATCTCCTTTCTATGATATTGTAATATAGTTATAGTTTTATTTATTATTATAGTAGTCTGCCGTCCTTGTTACTTACATACAGCAAATCATTATAAACACTAGTATTCCTACATATTTGTAGTTGTACTCAAAATACAAAAATGTATTTCTAACCCATCAATATTTCTCATCATAATAACTATTATTTTTTATTCTCTCCGTGTTATGTTCCTCTATAAAAGCATCAACATTTCCAAACTCACGATATAAACTGCTTTGCCATTGTATATACTCCCTGCTTAAATTATGCCCTGCCTTACTCCGTATAAAATCACGCTGTATCTTTGGAAAAGGTTTATTATGTGTACGTTCGTATAATCTTCTTTCATTTTTATGTAACTTTGTTGCTACCTTGTGTGCTTCATTTCCTGCAATATTTAAGTGAATATGAGGTGGTCGTTTATAACTATTTGCATTATTAAATACTTTCTTTGCTCGCCCACCTTTTGCACCTTGTTCAAAGCGATATGGCGTCCACTTTGCGTGATTGCTATATCCCAATATAGCAACAGTCCCACAGTTTATATTACGGCATAAAAAGTTTGCTAATCTTGTAAAACATTTCTTTGTGTCTTTTTCATTAAAAAATCGTAATAAACGTATTTCATATACAGCACAATTTAGCTGTGGGTCTGCATTTTTTCTTTTATCTATTGGTTTTGTAATATATGATGTTCCATTACTTTCCCTTTCAGCAGTTCGGCTATAATATTTTTCTAAATCATCAAGACTAATTCGCATAAAAATCAACCATCCATTCGTCAATAACTGCCTGTATTTCTTTTGCTTCATCTTCTGCAAAATTGTACATTCTTATTGTTGGTTGCTTGCTGTCATAAACAAGCACAATTACTTTTTCTCCTTTTGTCACTGCATCAATACTGTTTTCCCAACTATCCGTACATCCTGCAATTATCATATCTTCCTCCTACTTATTCTGTTGCAATACTATCAAGATACTTTTGAACCTTTGAAACATTCCATAAAACACGACGACCTATTTCTACTCTTGCTTTTGCGAGCGTGCCGATTTCTACTGCTGTGGGTCTTCCACAATCTAAAATGTTTTGTAGACGTTCTGTAGTCACAGCCAATCTATCCTGACTTATGATTGTTTCATTTTGTTTAGTTGCTCTCATTTAATCCCTCCTTAACCGTGTAGTTATTTTTCTTACACCACATCAAGAAATCTCTTTTGGGTATAATATACCTTTTTAGTCCTTGCTTTCTCAAAGTCGGAAAACCATTACTATGCACAATTTTGTAAATTGTAGCAGTACAACATCCTAACATTTCTTGTGCCTGTCTAACGGATATATAATCTTTCATCTTGCTCTCCTTTCTGATTAATACAAAAAAGCGAGTACAACACAAAGAATTTAAGGATGACTATCTAGCCGTTTCCTTAAAATTCAATATGTTATACTCGCCCAGCTCACTTTATACTGTGTCTCAATTTTTTTCCCTAGAGGTTTATGTCAGATGATATGTATCAATAACTTCCATACATACCCGTTGTTTTAAGTGCCTCAACTTCACTTTCTAGGTTGCCTGCGTGCTTTTCTGTATATAATTGTTTTTAACAATAATACTATTATATACATTTTTATTAAAAATACAACCACACATATAATTTTTTTTGCAAAAATAACAGTATTTATAACAGTAATATAAAAAGGCACTTCCTAAATTCTAGGAAATGCCTTTATTTATAGGGGATTTACCTTTTTTATTTATCCAACTGTTTCATTGTCGGGAATAATAACACGTCTCTGATAGCTGCTGAATCTGTAAGTAACATACACATTCTGTCGATACCAAATCCAATACCGCCTGTTGGTGGCATACCGATTTCAAGTGCGTTCATGAAATCTTCATCTGTTGTATTAGCTTCTTCATCACCAAGTGCTAATAATTCTTCCTGAGCCTTGAATCTTTCTCTCTGATCAATTGGATCGTTAAGTTCTGAGTAAGCATTTGCCATTTCCCAGCCGTTCATGAAGAATTCGAAACGTTCAACATATTCAGGATTTTCAGGTTTCTTCTTTGTTAAAGGAGAAATCTCAATTGGATGATCCATAATAAATGTTGGCTGAATAAGGTGTTCTTCAACAAATTTCTCAAAGAATAAGTTTAAGATGTCACCCTTCTTATGGTGTTCTTCGTATTCTACATGATGTTCTTTTGCAAGTTCTCTAGCCTGTTCAACTGTTTCAACTTCGTTCCAGTCTACTCCTGCATATTTTTTTACTGCATCAACCATTGTAAGTCTTTCAAACGGCTTGCTTAAATCCATTTCGATTCCATTGTAAACAATCTTTGCACTACCACATACAGTTTCTGCAAGATGTCTGTAAAGATTTTCTGTTAAATCCATCATGCCGTTGTAATCTGTGTATGCCTGGTATAATTCCATAAGTGTAAATTCAGGGTTGTGTCTTGTATCAACACCTTCATTACGGAAAACTCTACCGATTTCGTATACTCTTTCTAAGCCACCTACAATAAGTCTCTTAAGGTAAAGCTCTAATGAAATACGAAGTTTAACATCTTCATCTAATGCATTAAAATGAGTTTCAAATGGACGGGCTGCTGCACCACCTGCATTGTGTACAAGCATAGGTGTTTCAACTTCCATGAATCCCTGTCCGTCTAAGTATCTTCTAATTTCGCTGATAATCTTTGAACGCTTAACAAATACGTCCTTTGCTTCCTGATTCATAATAAGGTCTAAATATCTCTGACGATATCTTAAGTCTGTATTTGTTAAACCATGATGCTTTTCAGGTAAAATCTGTAAACTCTTTGTAAGTAAAGTTACTTCTGTTGCATGAATACTCATTTCACCTGTCTTTGTCTTAAATGGATATCCCTTAATTCCAACAATATCACCAATATCCATCTTCTTGAAGTCTTTGTATTCTTCAAATGGTTCCTCACAGATTTCGTTTCTTGCAACGTAAACCTGAATATTTCCCTGTAAATCCTGAATGTTACAGAATGAAGCCTTACCCATTACACGCTTTAACATAATACGACCTGCAACAGATACAAGCTTTGAAGGATCCTTTATTAACTTGCCTTCTTCATCATGTCCACATTCTAATTCGTCAAAATGTTCTTTAATTTCCATGCTGTGATGTGTTACATCATACTTTGTAATCTGGAAAGGATCTTTGCCTCTTTCCTGTAAGTCAGCTAACTTTTCACGACGCACCTTTAAAAGTTGCTTTGTATCAACTTCCTGGTTGTTATTCTTATTTTGTCCTGCCATTTTTCTCTCCTCTGTTTTCGCTATTTAAAGCGCACCTGTAGTGCGCTCTTTATATTTTAAATATATTTATTTAGTCTTCTTAATTTCAAGAACTTTGTATTTTGAAACTGTTTCACCAATTTCAACTTCTACAACATCACCAACTTCGTGACCGATTAAAGCTGTTCCAATAGGTGATTCGTTTGAAATCTTGCCCTGTAAACTGTTAGTCTGTGTTGAACCAACAATGCTAAATTCAAGATCTTCATCATATTCAAAATCATGAATTACAATATGGCATCCAACACTAATCTTTGTATCATCAATATCATCTTCTCCAACAACTTCTACGTTCTTGAGGATTTTTTCGATTTCTTCGATACGAGCTTCAATATCTCTTTGTTCATCTTTTGCTGCATCATATTCAGCATTTTCTGATAAGTCACCCTGTTCTCTTGCTTCTTTAATCTTCTGAGCAACTTCTTTACGTTTATTTACCTTTAAATCTTCTAATTCAGCCTCAAGTTCCTGAAGACCTGCATAAGTAAGTATATTTTTCTTTGCATTATCTGCCATTATTGCTTCCTCCAATCAAATTTATTCAAAGTTTTACACTTTATAATAACAAGAGCCTTTGCCATTGTCAACAAAAACCCCTTTATATACTACAATCTCTCATTTATTAAGTCTTTTAATTCTTCATATGTTTCCATTGTGTTACACAATCTTCTTAATTCAGCAGAATGTGGCAAACCACCTGTGTACCAGGCTATGTGTTTTCGCATTTCGTGAACTCCGGTATATTCACCTTTGTACTCCACAATAAGGTTGGCATGTTTTAAAATCATTTCCTTTACTTCCCCAGATGTTGGCTTGTCTATGAGCTTTCCTGTGTTTAAATACTCATTTATCTGTTTAAATATCCAAGGATTTCCTCTTGCTGCACGCCCAACCATAAGTCCGTCACACCCGGTATATTCTTTCATTGCTTTGGCATCTTCCGGTGTAAAAATATCACCATTTCCAATAACGGGTATATTAACCGCTTCTTTTACCTGTTTGATTGCATCCCAGTCAGCTTTTCCACTGTAGTATTGTTCCCTTGTACGCCCATGGACTGCAATGGCTGATACACCACAAGCTTCTGCAATTTTTGCAATTTCCGTTGCCTGTAGTTCTCCATCTTTAAAGCCTTTTCTTATTTTAATTGTTATGGGCTTAATGCTTTCCTTAACCATTTTTGTTAAAATTTCTTCAACAAGCTTTGGCTGAGTTAATAAATATGAACCTTCATGATTATTAACAATTTTAGGAACCGGACAGCCCATGTTAATATCAATAAAATCACAGGCTCCATAGGAAACTCTGCCTGCAATTTCTGCCATTATATCCGGATCTGAACCAAACAGCTGAATTCCTATTGGATGCTCATCTTCATCAATAGCAAGTAAATCTTTTGTTTTTTTATTGTTATATAAAATAGCCTTTGCGCTAACCATTTCAGAATATAAAATTCCGCATCCCTGCTCTTTACAAAGCAGACGAAATGGCAGGTCTGTTACGCCTGCCATTGGTCCTAACGCTAAAGGGTTTTGAATTTCAAGATTACCAATTTTCATTATTCTATCCCTTTATGAGTTATTTTTTATTCTTTTCGTATATAATTCGCATTCCCTGCAAAGTAAGTTCTTTATCATATACATCGATGCAGTCTGTATTTTTGTATATAACATTTCCAAGACCACCTGTAGCAATAACTTTAAGGTCTTTTATTTTGCTTTCTTCCTTAATCTTATTGACAATATATTCAGTCTGACCTATATAACCATACACAATTCCTGCCTGCATGTTAGTGATTATGTCTTTTCCTAAAATAGAGTCAGGTTTTTTGATTTCAACTTCAGGAAGTTTTGCTGTTCCATCCCATAATGCTTTTGCACATATTTGAATTCCTGGTGAAATAACACCGGCTTCTAATGTACCGTTTTCGCTTATAAGGTCATAAGTTGTGGCTGTGCCAAAATCAATTACAATACATGGACCGCCATACAACTCATAAGCTGCAACAGCATCTACAATTCTGTCTGCTCCTACTTCTCTTGGATCAGTTCTGTTGATTTTTATTCCTGTTTTTGTGCCAACTCCTACAATAATAGGTTTGATTCCAAAATACTTTATTATACCACTGTTTAGTGAATACATTACTTTTGGAACAACAGAGGCAATTATTACATCGCTTATGGATGAAATGTCTATGCCTTTTCTCACTATCATTTCAGCAATCAATGAACCATATTCATCTGATGTTCTTGCTGACTGAGTCTTAAGTCGCAAATTTGCAAAAACTTTATCTCCTTTAAATAATCCCAATGTGATATTTGTATTTCCTACATCTACTGTTAGTAACATTATTCCGTTTCTCCTAAAACAAACACTTTATAGTACATTTCAAGAGCTTCTAAAAGCTCTCTTTTCTCTAATTGAATCTGATGAATCTTCAATCCGCTTCCGATTTCATCGTATAGCAAGTCGCCCTCGTCAGCCTGAGTTATAAGCTGCAGGTAACCATCTTCATCATATTCAACTATCAGTGTTCCACCTACCTCTTCAGTAAACATAACACACATAATTTGTAATTCCTGTTTTACCTGTTCCGGTAAATTGTTAAATTTAGGATTCAAATAATATTTTTTTTCATAGGAATTTGCCCCACACAAAACTCTATCTTCATTGTACATAATATTTTCACCTGTTTTATTTTTGCTTAATATCAGGGCATATCTTACATTAAAATACATTGCTTTTCAAGTATTCTTTAACATTAAATATGCCCCAAGTATTATAACTAAACTTTAATAATCTGAATTTTCATAATTCTACATTATATTAAGTTTTTAATTTTTCTGATTTCTACATAATATTATTCTTTAATAACTTCTGCAAGTGCTTTTACGCTTCCTGCAATTCCCTGAATATCTGATGGGATAATAATCTTTGTAGCCTGACCATCTGCTGCTGCGGCAAAGGCTTCTAAACTCTTCATTGTAAGAACAGCTTCATCTGCTCCTGCTTCCTTAATTACCTTAATACCATCAGCTGTAGCCTGCTGCACCTTCAAAATAGCCTGGGCTTCACCCTCAGCTTCAAGAATCTTCTTCTGTTTCTCAGCGTCAGCCTTAAGAACTGCTGCTTCCTTGTCAGCCTGAGCATTTAAGATTGCTGCTTCTTTCTTACCTTCTGCAATAAGAACCGCTGACTTCTTCTCACCTTCAGCTCTAAGAATCTGTTCACGTTTCTCACGTTCGGCACGCATCTGTTTTTCCATTGCTTCCTGAATATCTCTTGGTGGAATAATGTTCTTAAGTTCGACTCTGTTTACCTTAATTCCCCATGGATCAGTTGCAACATCTAATTCTGTACGCATTTTTGCATTTATTGTTTCTCTTGATGTAAGTGTTTCATCAAGTTCCAAATCACCAACAATATTTCTAAGTGTTGTTGCTGTAAGTGACTTAATTGCCACTATTGGATTTTCAACACCGTAAGCATATAACTTTGGATCTGTAATCTGATAGAAAATAATAGTATCAATCTGCATTGTTACATTATCTCTTGTAATAACAGGCTGTGGTTCAAAGTCTGCAACCTGTTCCTTTAAATTAACTCTTCTTGATATTCTATCAAGGAAAGGCACCTTAAAGTGAATTCCTACAGACCATGTTTCTTTATATACGCCTAATCTTTCAATAACATATGAATGTGCCTGTGGTACAATCTTTACACATGTTGATGTGACAACAATTGCCAACACTATAACTACTAATAAAATTTCCATTTTTTTCCTCCTTATTTATATCTACTCTTTAATTTTCACAATAGCCTTAACACCCTCAATGGCTACAACTTCAACTAATGTGTTTTCCGGTATTATATCTTCATTAACGCTTCTGGCTGTCCATTCCATTCCGTCAATAAGAACCATTCCTTTTGCATTAATATTGTCTATTTCAGAAATAACTTTTCCGGTCTTTCCTTCCATTGATTCCACATTAGTCCTCTCGGCTTTGTTATTAATGTACTTTACCGCAATAGGTCTAAGCACTAACAATACGATTACCGTAACAACTATAAAAACAATTGCCTGAATAATCCAGTTTCCGGTAAACAATGATGTAACACAGGCAGCCAAAGCTCCAATTGCAAACCATATGCAGGTCATTCCAAGGGAAATCAACTCCAGTGCCGCAAAAACTACAAACACTATTAACCATCCAATATAATTCATACGCCCTCCTTTTCTATATTTAACTGTTAGTTACATTTCTCTTACGGTCACAATGTCTACATTATATTATGTATAAATTCCCAATATAATGTGTTTATCTTTTGTAACCATAATATTTGTTCAGTTAAAGAGCATTATAGCATTTGTGATAAAAAAAAGAAATCCCATTATAAAGGATTTCTTAAATGTATTTTATTTAAACTGTACATATTCCTGTTTTACATATCCATTATTGCCATTATAGTCAATTTCTATCCATTCACCGTCTTCTGCAATAATATCAAATTCATCTCCCTGCTCAGCGATTCCCAATGCCTCCGAATCTTCTGTGGCATCCTTTCTAACATTCAAAACATCAGTATTAATAACTATCTTAGAGCCTGTTGTGTTTTCAGTTTCAATATGTGTGTCCTCTACTGTTGCATCATTTCTATCAACTGCCGCTACTTTTTGCTCATCCTTATTTTTCACATCAATTGATTCTTTCTCACTAACAACCAACTGAGAGCTGTCTACTAAAACAATCTTGTCATTTCTTCCAATTACTGATGCGATTGTAATAATGGAAGCTATTGCAAATACTGCAATATAAAATATTCTATTTCTATGTATGTACAACTGTTTCTTTAATTCTTCTTTATTATTTATGTTCATCCTATTAACACCCAAACTAATCTATCTAATGCTTTAACAAATGTAGTCACTTACAATTAGTATTTATATAGAAATTCTATATCTTTAATTTAATAATTCATTTTTGTTACATATGTTAAATTTGTACTCGTCATCTGTAATAAAATTTTAACAATTTTTCGACATAGTGTCAATGAAATATCTACGCTTTTCTTCCTATGTACATAAACTTCCAATCTTCCTTATAATCTTTTATTTGTCCACATATATATTATTTTTAACTTTTATTTCCATAATTTTATTACGAAAATATTCGCTTTTTTTGGCAAATGTTACAAACTTCAAGGTAAATCGTTGCATAATTTATTTAGTAGATGTATGATATTTGCGTGAAAGACAATTAAATTAGGGTTGATATATACTAATACATTAATACATGACTTGATTCACCCTGGTTAAATTCAAGGAGGATTATTTATTATGGCAACTAAAAAGGGAAACACAATCAGTACAAAAGCAGCTGAAACTAAAACAGAACCAAAGCAGGTTACTGTTTCTTCAATATTAAACGCAGAAGCAGAAAAGAAAACTACTGCTAAAGCTACTACAGAGAAGAAGGTTGTTGCTACTGAAGCAAAAAAAGTTACTGAAACAAAGAAGACTACTGCAGAAGCAAAGAAAGCTCCAGCTAAGAAAGCTGCAGAAGCAAAAGCTCCAGCTAAGAAAGCTGAAGAAGCAAAAGCAACTGCTAAGAAGGTTGAAGAGCCTAAGAAAACAGTTACAAAGAAAGCTACAACAACAGAAAAGAAAGCTACTAAGACTACAGCTAAGAAAACAGCAGCTAAAAAGACTACTAAAAAAGAGTCAAACTTATATGTTCAGTTCCAGGGAATGGAATTTGATGCTAAGCAGATTGAAGAAGCTGTAAAGGCTGACTTCAAGGCAAAAAATAAAAAGAGAACAATAAATTCAGTTTCTATTTATGTAAAACCTGAAGATATGAAAGCATACTATGTTATCGATGGCATCATCGGTGATGTTGCTTTATAGGATTTAATTAAGAATCCATAAAAAATAGTTCCAAATGATATTGTTACATACAAAACAAATATCTTTGGAACTATTTTTTTGCAATTATTTTTTAAAAATTATTCTTTTTTTGTACCAGCACATCTATAGTGGTACGTCTTCTATTCTTTGACGTTTTCTACAAAGTCATTTAATTTCTTTGCTAAAGCGTCTGCATCTAGTCCATGTACCAAACATGCTTCCTCTAAAGATTCTCCCTGAGCAGATGGACAGCCCACACAATGCATTCCCTCACTTAATAGAATTGGTATACATCCCATGTGAATGTCAATTATATCTGAAATAATCATATCTTTTGTTATTCTAGCCATTGAAATCCTCCATTACATCTTTTCAGGTTCAGGATAATCCTGACCGAAAGTTTCAACTGTAACTTTTTTCATTTTCTGTTCTTCTAAAGGCTTATCCATATAATCTGTTGCAACTGCTGCAATCTTATCAATAATATCTTCACCTTCTACAACTTTTCCAAAAGCTGCATACTGACCATCAAGATGTGGTGATGTTTCATGCATAATAAAGAACTGTGACCCTGCTGAATTTGGTTCCATTGTTCTTGCCATTGAAAGAACACCCTTTGTATGCTTTAAGTCATTTGCAAAACCATTATATGAGAATTCACCCTTAATAGAATATCCAGGTCCACCTACGCCTGTTCCCTGTGGATCTCCACCCTGAATCATAAAACCTCTGATTACTCTGTGGAAAATTACTCCATCATAAAAACCTTTGTTTACTAAGCTTATAAAGTTATTTACTGTATTTGGAGCGATTTCAGGATATAATTCAGCCTTCATTACGTCTCCGTTTTCCATTTCGATTGTTACTATTGGATTCTGTGCCATTTTTCTCGTTCCTTTCTATTAAAATATTCTAAGTGCCAGACTTTATATTGCCCTGACAACCATTTTCTTATTTTGTCCAAAATTAAATTTCGGATTTCTAAATATTCTAACACATTTATTTTCACAGTACAACTTGCCGCTTTTCCAATATGAAACTTGCCTCTTTTTCAATATAAAACTCGTCTTTTATTCTTAATAATGTAGCGCTTTTACGTACCGGCATAATTTACTTTTTTCTTACATTGTAGCGGTGCATATAGTAGCAAAAGATACATTCTTTTTTTAGAGACGCACTTACTCAATAACTGTTTACATTTCGTGCAGAAATTCAGCTATAGGAACACATATTTTACGTTGAAACAATTTTAGTTTTCTTTTTTACACCTTGTTCATAATTTCTTTACATCGAAAACACTCTTTTTTCACGTTTTCAAATTATTATATAAACATAAACAAAAGTTGCTATACATTTTGTTTATGTTTTTTCATAATTTTTTTGGATCGGATTTATCCGATTCCCTCCCTTTTTTATTATTAGAATATATTTGCGGAAAGGATGCAGAGATGCATCCTTTTTGCTGTCTAAAAAAAGACCACAGATTTGTTTTCAATTAATCTTCAAATGAACTCGCTGGCAAATGTTAGATTGTTATATCTAACTTCTTGTGAAAAATTCATTTCCAACAAATCTGTGATCTTTTACTTACGCCATATATTGTCTGCAAATAATATATGCCATGTATAAACAATAAATAAAGATTAGTAATATACCTTCTTTTCTTTCAATCTTCTTACTTGTAATTGCCACTACATAAACTATCACTGCCACAAGTAGTGCTACAACCGCATCAATCGCATTATTTAAAGTAACTGTTACAGGTGATATTGTAGCCGAAACGCCTAACACCAATAAAATGTTTGATATGTTAGAGCCAACTACATTTCCCACTGCCAAATCTGCTTCTCCTTTTTTCGCAGCAACGGCTGATGTAACAAGCTCAGGTAAAGATGTTCCCATTGCTACTACTGTAAGACCTACTAATGTTTCGCTCATACCTACCGCCAATGCAAGACTTTTGGCACAATCTACAACTACCTCTCCACCTACAACAATTGCTACTATACCACCAAGAATAAACCAAACACATTTGGACTTAGACATTAGAATATCTCCATCATCGCCCTGTGTTCTCTCTCTTAAAGCATAAGAAATTGTCCATGCAATAAAACCTACAAACAATAACAACAATAATATGCCGTCTATTCGTCCAACAGACCCTACTGTAGCATTTCCGTTTGAAAATTTAAGCAAATTCACATTTCCGATTATATCTCCAAACCACAATGCATCTCCTAATAAAAATATCAATATAAGGGAAATTATGGCTAAAAACGGGAACTCTCTCTTCAATATAGACTGTTTCACCTTAATGCTTGCAAAAAGAGCTGTCACACCCAAAACCATTAAAAGGTTAAATGTATTTGAACCGTCAACATTACTTACTGCAATAGCATTAGAGCCTTTTGCTGAAGCAAATGCACTTACGGCAAGTTCAGGTAGCGATGTTCCCACCGCAACAATTGTAAGTCCCACTACAATTGATGGAACTTTCAATCTTCTGGCAACTGCCACGCTTCCATCTACGAAAAAATCAGCCCCTTTAATAAGGAATAAAAATCCTACTAATAACAATAGAATATCCAATATTACTTTCATCTTTAATTTTCTCTCCTTAATCCCACTTTTAATATTGCAGGCTTTTACTTATTATCTTTTTACGAATAAATACTATTCTATACAATTATGCAAAACAACGCAAGAAAAATGTAGCAAGGGACATTTCTTGTTAAACCAAAAGAACGTCGCTTGGGGCATTCTACGCGCCTAGTGCGTGTTGCTTTAGCAACATTTTTCATTTTGTGCTAGTGTGCATCCATAGTGAAACGTTTTTATGTAATAAAAAGAGCTTGCGATAAAAATCGCAAACTCCTTTTGAGGTTTTATTATAAATAGTAATTATAATTCAAATACTAAATCACCGTATGTAGGCATTGGCCATTCTTCTTTTGGCATAACTACTTCAAGTTCATCAGCCGGTTTTCTAAGTTCAGCCATCGCTTCCATAACTTCATCTTTGTAAGCAACTGCAACTGCCTTTGCATCTCCTGCGTTTGCAGCTTTTTCTGTTACTTCTGATAAGTTCTTAACTGCCTTCTTCATTTCAGCTAATTTTGCTGTAGCATCTGCTAACATTTCTGCCTGAATTGTTGCATCTACACCAGCTTCTTTTACTGCTAAAACAGTATCTGCAAGTTCTTTTGTATATTTAACTGTTGCAGGAATAATTAACTTGTTAGCCATATCTACCATTGTTAATGCTTCAATATTTCTAACACCTGCATACTGTTCAAATAAGATTTCCTTTCTTGCTGCTAATTCAGCCTTAGAAAGAATACCAAACTTACCATACATTTCAATTGTTGTATCATCTAATAATGCAGGTATTGCATCAACAATAGATTTGCAGTTTGGAAGACCTCTCTTTTCAGCTTCAACCGGCCATTCTTCTGAATATCCGTTTCCGTTGAAGATAATTCTCTGATGTTCTCTCATTAACTTAGCTGTGTATTCTGTAACTGCTGTTTCGAAATCATCAGCCTTGCTTAACACTTCAACAGCTTTTTCAAACTGTTCAGCCATCATTGCGTTAAGAACTGTATTTACATCACCAATTGTGTTTGATGAAGCAACCATTCTAAATTCAAATCTGTTACCTGTAAATGCGAATGGTGATGTTCTGTTTCTATCTGTAGGATCCTTCTCAAGTTTTGGAAGTTTCTTAATACCAAAATCAATTTCTCCTGATGAAAGACTTGATGTAGCTTCACCATTTTTAATAATCTGATCTACAACGTCTCCAACCTGATCTCCTAAGTACATTGAGATAATTGCAGGTGGTGCTTCATTAGCTCCTAATCTGTGGTCATTACCTGTATTTGAAGCTGCTAATCTTAAAAGAACTGCATGTGTGTCAACAGCTGCCATTGTACAAGCTAATACTAACTGGAATAATGAGTTATTTTCAGGTTTTTTTCCAGGTTTAAATAAGTTAATTCCATCATCAGTTGTAAGTGACCAGTTGTTGTGCTTACCTGAACCGTTGATTCCATCAAATGGTTTTTCATGAAGTAAGCAAATTAAACCATGCTGTCTTGCTGTTTTCTTTAAAATATCCATTACTAAAAGGTTGTTATCTAAAGCAACATTTGAAATTGAAAAGATTGGGGCAATTTCAAACTGTCCTGGAGCAACCTCGCAATGTTCTGTTTTTGCTGTGATTCCTAACTTCCATAATTTCGCATCTATGTCTTCCATAAATGCTTTTACTCTTGGAGGAATTGCGCCAAAATACTGGTCGTCCATTTCCTGTCCCTTAGGAGCAGGTGCTCCAAATAATGTACGTCCTGAGTAAATTAAGTCAGGTCTCTTCAAATATTTTTCCTTATCCACAAGGAAGTATTCCTGTTCAGGTCCAACATATGAGTAAATTCTCTTTGTGTTTTCATTTCCAAATAATCTCATAAGTCTTACACCTTGCTTACTTACTGCATGCATTGCCTTAAGAAGTGGTGTCTTTGTGTCAAGTGATTCACCTGTATATGAGCAAAAAGCTGTCGGTATACAAAGTGTATCTTCTTTAATGTAAACAGGAGATGTAATGTCCCATGCTGTATATCCTCTTGCTCCACATGTTTCTCTAAGTCCACCTGAAGGGAATGAAGAAGCATCAGGTTCTCCCATTAATAATTCTTTTCCTGTAAATGTATTTTCAATTTTTCCATCAACTGGTACTGATGCAAATGAATCATGTTTTTCAGCTCCTACTGAAATAACATATGGTTGAAATACATGTGTATAGTGTGTAGCACCTTTTTCCAATGCCCATTCTTTCATAGCCTGAGCAACAACATCTGCCAAATCTTCTGTTATTTCTCCACCTTCATGCATAAGAGTTTTAACTCTCTCAAAATCACTTTTAGGTAAGCGAACTTTCATAACTGAGTCGTCAAATACGTTTTCTCCAAATACTTTTTCAATATTAACTCCCATAGTTTTCTGTTCCTTTCTCTACTAACATATTTCTTCCGCTATTTTAATTTACCCAAAAGAAAAAGGCACTTCTCCAAATATTCATTTTGAAGAACGCCCTTGTCCTTAATCTCATTCAGCGGTGAGGTCTCCCTCATTCGCAGACTAATTTACATCATATCTTTATAAAAATCAATAGCATCAAGGTATTTATCTAATTATTTAAACCTTTTTCTTAATTAAATTAAGTTTGACCCCTATTTTTACATATTTTTACAACTTTTGCTAATCTACTACCTCTTCTCCTCTATACATACAAACAATCTGTCTGTTGCCATAATCGTCTACACAGGTAGAGCACATTATAATCTTATCATCCACTCCCGGAATGCCATAATCAAATTTCTGACTGCTTTTTCCAGCTACTAAATTAATCCATTTTTGGAAGGCAACATCATCATCAAAGCCGTATTTATAAACATCTTCATTGTTATCTTTTGCAGTAAATGTTGAAAAAACATAATATAGATAATGTTTATAGCCAACATATATATCAAATATCTGGTGTGCCTTAGCAAACTTGCTCTCTCTAAAACTCATTAGTCCTTTAAACATTGAGCCGTCAAGCATGTTATGACCGTACAAAATACACATTTTGCCATTAAGACCTGCCGTTCTATAGTCAAGGAATATGGCACCGGCGCCATTTGATATTTTGTCTGAACCTTTTTTTAAATAAAAGTCATTATCACTATGTTCTACTATTGGATACTGTATTCTTGTTCCATCTAATTTAATGTAACCTCTTGCTTCATCGTTGTACTGCAACATTGCTTTGTAATCCCAAACCCATGTTGTAAGAGATGAAGAATATTCACTTTTATTTTTCTTTTTTTTGGTTTTCTTATTTTCAGTCTTCTGTGTGAACATTTTGTTTATTTCTGCGTACTTTGCCTCATCCTCTTTGTAATTCAAATAAGAATCCGTAAGGCTGTATGATGCATAAATAAGCACTGCTGCCGCACACACTAAAGCAACGTACCTGATAATGTTATAAGCTCGATTTGAAAGTTTCAGTTTTTTGCCTGTCTTCTTTCTTTCAGTTATATCTTCCACATTTTTCTTATCAGCATTATTTGTTGTTTCATTCATATCTTCGACATTTTTCTTATCAGTATTATTCTGTTGTTTTTTATTTAATTCATCTTTTTTCTTATCTCGATTTTCCACAGCTTTGTCTTCCTTCTAAATATACTTATTTAAGTATAAAATTATTAGCATAAAAAGGCAAGTATATCCATAGTGGAACGTTTTTTCTGTAATAGGAAATTCTTTCAGAATTTCCTATTACAGAAAAAAACAACCGGGATGTAACATCCCAGTTGTCTTTTAATAAAATATGTTATTTTATATTAATTATTCAGCTTTTCCTACTGAACCGAAAAGTTCCATCTTTTCTTTTACAGTTGCCTTAATAGCTTCTGCACCTGGAGCAAGAAGTTTTCTAGGATCGAATCCCTTTCCTTCTAAGTCTTTTCCAGCTTCAATATATTTTCTTGTTGCATCAGCAAATGATAACTGACATTCTGTGTTTACGTTAATCTTTGATACTCCAAGATCAATAGCCTTCTTAATCATATCTTCAGGGATACCTGTACCACCATGAAGAACTAATGGCATAACTCCTGTCTTAGCCTGAATAGCATCAAGAGTTTCAAAGCTAAGTCCTTCCCAGTTGTCTGGGTATTTTCCATGGATGTTACCAATACCTGCTGCAAGCATATCAACACCAAGGTCTGCTACTGCTTTACATTCATCAGGATCTGCACATTCGCCTCTACCGATAACTCCGTCTTCTTCACCACCAATTGAACCAACTTCAGCTTCAATTGACATATCCATGTTATGAGCTACTGATACTAATTCCTTAGTCTTTGCAATATTTTCTTCGATTGGATAATGTGAACCATCAAACATAATTGATGTAAATCCAGCCTTAATACACTTGTAGCATCCTTCGTATGAACCATGGTCTAAATGAAGAGCTACAGGAACTGTAATTCCTAATTCTTCATCCATAGCCTTAACCATAGCTGCAACTGTCTTAAATCCAGTCATGTACTTTCCAGCGCCTTCAGATACTCCTAAAATAACAGGGCTCTTTAATTCTTCTGCTGTTAAAAGAATTGACTTTGTCCATTCAAGGTTGTTGATGTTGAACTGTCCAACAGCATAGTGTCCTGCTTTTGCTTTTTCTAACATTTCTTTAGCTGATACTAACATAATGTACCTCCATATAATCTTATACTTTATTGTTAAATTTTAAACAACTAACTTTAGTATACCCCATTTTATCTTAATTGCCAACATTATTTTGCACTATTTTTGCACTATGTTACTTGTCATTCATATTAGGGAACAAATGCGATATGTCCAAATAATCAGGGATTCCTCTCTGATATTTTACAACAGGCTCTCCTAAAATAAGAGGATATGCGTAATCTATAAATTCCTGAGTTACATCATTGCCTCTAGCGTTAATCCATTCTCTAGGCACATGTTTTACAAGACCTGCAACATTCTGTACAGGTGTGTCAGACATTGTAACACAATATGGATCGTTTGCCTTTCTAATGGCTGTAACCATAACACCTGTTTTTCCTTCTATAGAAATATTAATAGCATGTCTTCCTAATCTGAAAGCTTCTCCTATATCAGTAATAGATGACATATGGGCGGCGCTTCTTTGAAGAATGTTAATTTCAACAGAACGCACCTTAACCTGTATATTCTGCTTAATAATATATTCCAAACACTTGCCTGTACCACTAAGCTGGCTGTGACCAAATGTATCTTCCACTGCTGTTGTAGCACTAACGTACTTGCCATTTGCATCTTTTATACCTTCAGATACAGCAATTACAACGTTATTGTATTTCTCCATTGCAGCCTTAACGTCTTCAATAAATTCTTCTTCCACAAAAGGAACTTCCGGAAGATAAATTAAGTGTGGTGCAAAATTATATTTGTTTCTGGCTAATACTGATGCGCCTGTAAGCCAACCAGCGTCACGTCCCATAATTTCTACAATTGTAACACTTTTAATTGGGTAAATTGAAGTATCATGACCTATTTCTAATAATGTAGATGCTACATATTTAGCGGCTGAACCGTACCCTGGCGTATGGTCTGTAACACACAAGTCATTATCAATTGTCTTTGGAATTCCAATAATTTTAATATTGTTTCCAATTGTCTTTGCATACTGACTTAATTTGTCTACAGTATCCATTGAATCATTACCACCAATATAGAAAAATGCATCTATTTCATATTCCTTAAATTTCTTAAAAATATATGCGTATGGTGCATCATCTTCCTCATAATGTGGAAGCTGATATCTACATGAACCTAGGTACATAGAAGGTGATTTCTTAAGTAATTCTATGAACATAGGTGTTTCCTCAACTTTTTTAGTCAAATCCATAAGTCGTCCATTTAGTAACCCCTGAACTCCATTAAGAGAGCCATATACTGTTTTAAACTCTTTGCTGTCAATTGCACCCTGTATAACACCGGCAAGGCTGGCATTAATAGCTACTGTTGGGCCACCTGACTGAGCAACTAAACAATTTCTCATTTGATTTCCTCCGATAAATTAATTCCATATAAGTATACCCCAGTTTTCACCAAAAACCAACATCAATATTTAGAACAACAGTCAAAAAATTGCATACCTTATTATTGTAAAATAAAAAAAGGATGTAAATAATGAATTGTACAATGAATAGAAACTGCAATTGCAGTGGCAATACTATGTCCGGTTGCGGTCGCTCATGCAACATGTCCGGTGGTAATCGTCCTAATAACATGTCGGGTTTTGGTTGTTCTAATAATGCTACGCAAGGTTGTGGATGTTCCAATAATACTACGCAAAGCTGTGGTCCCTTAGGAAATAATTCTAATAACATGAGTCGTAATGGTTCAGCCAACAGTTCTAATAATTGCAGTTGTATGAATAATAACCGTAATATGACAGCAAACGGGAATTCAAGAAATAGTTCTTCAGGTAATATTTGTGGTTGTAAAAGAGCCGGCGGTTGTGGCTGTATGAAAACTGACGGTTGCGATATAGGCACAGAGCATGTGGACCATATGGCTCCCGGTATGTGTTATGTTCCATGGCAGAAATGGGAAGACATTTATTCTCCAGAAGAAGGATTTGCCAGAGGCACAATATTTGCTCAACTTGACAAGTCATATATAGGAAGGAAGTGTAAATAATGAAATGCGATAAAAAATCATTAATGAAAATTATTACTCAAACCAGTTTTGCACTTGACGACACAAGACTGTTTTTAGACACACATCCCAACTGTCAGGAGGCTATCATGTTTTATAACAAAGTGCAAAAAACAAGGGAGAGTGCATGGCGAGAATATGTTGATAACTTTGGTCCGCTTACTTTTTACGAAGTAAATGATGAAGATTACTGGCAATGGAATAAAGGCGATATGCCTTGGGAAGGAGGTAGTTGCTAATGTATGTATATGAAAAAAGACTGCAATGCCCTGTTAATATAAAAATAAGAAATCCTCAAACTGCCCAGTTCATACTCAGCCAGTATGGTGGTCCTGACGGTGAGGCTAGCGCAGCGTTCAGATATATGTCTCAGAAATTCACTTTTAAAAATCCTAGAGTTGCAGGACTTTTAAATGATATAGCATGTGAAGAACTTTCACACCTTGAAATAGTGGGAACTATCGTTCACCAGCTTGTTAAGGACTTACCTTGCGATGAAGTTGACACAGCCGGATTTGAAAAATACTACGTGGATCATACTCTTGGCGTATGGCCTCAATCTGCCGGTGGTGTGCCTTTCACAGCTACTGAATTTCAGTCATCAGGAGATCCTATTGCTGACTTAGTAGAGGATATGGCTGCCGAACAGAAAGCAAGAAAAACATACGATAACATTTTATCTTTGGTAAAAGATTGCGAAGTTGCTGATCCAATTAAATTTTTAAGAAAAAGAGAAATCGTTCATTTCCAAAGATTTGGTGAAGCTCTCAGAATGGTTACTGAAGAAATGGATAAAAAGAATTTCTACGCAGTTAATCCTAGCAGTTGTATAAAAAGATAAGCTATAAATTAATTTTCAAACTATAAACTGCATAAAAAGATAAGTAGTAAATTAACTTTCAAAGTCATAAGATGTATAAATATAATGGTATAATCTAGTTTAAGTTCATATTATATGAACTATAACGGTTCTAAGTTTTGCGTTTCAGTAAAGCTTAGAGCCTTTTTTTATTGCAAAAAACCACATGAACTTAATCATGTGGTTTAAAACTGGCCCACAAGGATTCGAACCTTGAAAATGCTGGAGTCAGAGTCCAGTGCCTTACCATTTGGCGATGGGCCAATGTCTCGCGACAGAGAGTATATTATCACAATGTCGGAAACAATGCAAGCACTTTTTTTATTTTTTTTCTTGTCCTGCTAAATAATTTGCAAATTGCTGTGCTGTTCTACCTGAAATTCCACCATGGCTAAGTTCCCACTTGTTTGCTTCTGCCTTGATTTCGTCATCAGAAAGTTCAACACCTAAACGTCTACACAACTGAATTGCAATTTCAAAATATTCTTTTTGACTTGGTTTAGAATAATTAATTGTCACACCAAATCTGTTAACCAATGATAATTTTTCTTCCATTGTATCTGATTTGTGTATACCATTATCAACCTGAACATCGCTTCTGTCGTTCCATGTTTCTTTTATTAAATGACGTCTGTTTGATGTAGCATATATTAAAATATTTTCAGGTTTTGTTTCCACGCCACCTTCAATAACAGCTTTTAAGAATTTATATTCAATTTCAAATTCTTCGAATGATAAATCATCCATATAAATAATAAACTTGTAGTTTCTGTTTTTTATTGCTGCTATTACATTAGATAAGTCCTTAAACTGATGCTTGTATATTTCAATCATTCTAAGTCCCTTGTCGTAATACTGATTAACAATAGCTTTAATACTTGTTGACTTACCTGTACCACTATCACCAAATAAAAGACAGTTATTTGCCTTTCTTCCTTCTACAAAAGCTTCTGTGTTATCAACAAGCTTCTTCTTTTGAATTTCATAGCCCACTAAATCATCAAGCATTACCCTATCCATATTGTTAATTGCATGGAATTTGAAAGGAACAGTATCTGTTATTCTGAAAGCCTTATTTAAGCCGAACATTCCAACACCATAGTCTTTATAGAAATTTGTAACATGCTCAAAAAATTCTTTTTCATCTTTTGACTGCTCAAGTCTCTTACTTAGTGTTCTTACTTTTTCGCTTACATTTTTGTTATACATTAATTCAGGTTTACCAATTGCCTTATAATTTGATAACTGTTTAAAGCAATCAATTCCTAAATCTTCCTCCATTGGTGCAAAATCATAATCGAATAAAGCTTTAAACTGTTTAAAATCATTTTCAGCAAAATGATTTACACTTCCATTATTTGCACCAATTTTTTCACAAGTTAAGCTAAAAGGATTTTCATCTGTTATTAACAAATATGTAAGATAATTGTGCCATAAATTATCATCAAAGCCATAATCTGTTGACACTTCTAAAATTCTTTTAACCTGACAATATAATTCAGTGATAATTTCATCTTTCTTATAATCTGTTTCCTTATATTTTCTTATAATATCACTCAATTTCATTAAAATTGAATCTTTATCCATATCACCATATATAATTAATTTTGATACAATATTATACATTTCTTCGCCTCATTCTTTTCTATTGATTTAGATATATTTATTACACCCAATACACCATATGTATATCTTCTCTTGACTATAGATAGATAAATACATACATATATTTTTATTATATACTTAAAGTAATAGAGGTCAGCATACGCCGACCTCTTTACACTAATACGCATCTTCGCAAATACGTACATATTAAACTGCTATTTATAGACTTCCGTGGAATGTTCTACTAATAACATCATCCTGCTGTTCTTTTGTTAACTTAATGAAGTTTACAGCATATCCTGATACACGGATTGTAAGCTGAGGATAGTTTTCTGGATGTTTCTGAGCATCTAATAATGTATCTCTGTTTAATACATTAACGTTAAGATGATATCCTCCTTCTTCTGCATATCCGTCTATTAAAGAAACTAAATTATCAACCTGTTTTGCACTTGCTGCCATTTTAATTACCTCCTATTTCTCTTTTTCTAATAGTTTAATTCTAGATTCTCTGAATCCCTCAAGCACTATTTTCTTTGCAGCCAACGCCATCTCTTTTGTGGCTGGCTCTATATTTTCCAATGGATATTCAATACCTAGTTCCTTGTACTTTTTCTTTGCCATATCATGGTAAGGCAAAATATCTAATGCTTTTACCATCTTTAACTGACCAATAAAAAGTCCAAGTTCATATAAATATTTCTTATTAATAGTTATATGTGGAACTACAACATGTCTTATCCAAATCTTTATGCCTTTTTTATCTAGGTAACGGGCAAAGGCTAAAATATTATCATTTGGCTGTTTACATAATTTCTTATGTTCTTCCGGATCAATATGTTTAATATCCAGCATAACCAAATCCGTTACCGCCAGTAGTCTGTCTACCTTTTTCAGATATTCCGGATCATCAGGTTTAAAAGTTACACCTGATGTATCCAGACAGGTATTAATTCCTCTTCGGTGTGATTCTTCAAACAGTTCTGTTAAGAAGTCTATCTGTACCATTGGTTCTCCACCTGTTGCAGTGATTCCACCGGTTTTATAAAAAGGACGTTTCTTCTCATACTGTTCAAGAATTTCATCTACTGTCATCTCTGTTCCACCTGCCATTGACCATGTGTCCGGATTATGACAATATGCACATCTCATAGGACATCCCTTAAAGAAAACTACAAATCTTACTCCTGGTCCATCTACTGTTCCACAACTTTCAATTGAATGAATTATTCCTGTTGTCATTCTGAATTTCCTCTATTTTTAATAATTACTGCTGTAATTTGATAAGATCATCAATGTCTAATCCTAAATCATCAGCATCTAAATCACCTGTGAATACCTGGCAATCCTTACCAAGAGCATCTGGAACTACTGTAAATGTATCTGAGATACCATCTCTAGCGTTTTCAAATGGAATCTTAGCAACTGATGCAAGTGATGATACAGCACCGTGTGTATCTCTACCATGAAGTGGGTTAGCACCTGGTGCAAATGGCTGTCCAGCCTTTCTTCCGTCAGGTGTGTTACCTGTATTCTTACCATATGTTACGTTTGATGTAATTGTAAGAATTGACTGTGTAGGAACACTATCTCTGTATGTGTAGTTCTGTCTTAAGTAACCCATGAACTTGTCAACGATCATTACTGCAAGACTATCTACTCTATCATCATCGTTACCATATTTAGGGAAATCTCCCTCTACTTCGTAATCTACTACAAGACCATCTTCATCTCTGATAGCCTTAACCTTAGCATACTTAATAGCTGAAAGTGAGTCAGCTACTACTGAAAGTCCTGCAACACCTGTTGCGAACCATCTCTTAACGTGAGCATCATGTAATGCTAACTGAATTCTTTCATATGAATATTTATCATGCATGTAGTGGATAATGTTAAGAGCGTTTACATATACTCCTGCTAACCACTTCATCATGTCTTCATATCTATCCATTACTTCATCATAATCAAGATATTCTGCTGTAATTGGTCTGTACTTTGGTCCTACCTGTACTTTTGTCTTTTCATCAACACCACCATTGATAGCGTATAATAAACATTTAGCAAGGTTTGCTCTAGCTCCGAAGAACTGCATTTCTTTACCAATTCTCATTGGAGATACACAACAAGCGATACCATAGTCATCACCATTGTACTGTCTCATTAAGTCATCGTTTTCGTACTGAATTGATGAGTAATCAATAGAAATCTTAGCACAGTACTTCTTGAATTCTTCTGGAAGTCTTGTTGACCATAAAACTGTTAAGTTTGGTTCTGGAGCTGCACCTAAGTTTTCTAATGTATGAAGATATCTGAATGATGTCTTTGTTACCATGTGACGTCCATCGATACCTACACCACCGATTGATTCTGTAACCCAAACTGGATCACCAGCGAAGATTGAGTTGTATTCTGGAGTTCTTGCGAACTTAACGCATCTTAACTTCATGATGAAGTGATCGATGAATTCCTGAATCTGTTCTTCTGTGAATGTTCCGTTTGCTAAATCTCTCTGAGCGAAGCAGTCGATGAATGTTGATGTACGTCCAAGTGACATAGCTGCACCATTCTGTTCCTTAACTGCTGCTAAGTATCCAAGGTATAACCACTGAATAGCTTCCTGTACGTTCTGAGCTGGTCTTGAAATATCGAATCCGTAAATCTTACCTAATTCCTTTAATTCTTTAAGAGCTCTAATCTGTTCTGAATATTCTTCTCTATCACGAATAACGTCAGGTCTCATTTCTGTTGGTGTAGAAGCCTTCTGTGCTTCCTTGTCAACGATAAGTGTATCAACACCATATAAAGCAACTCTTCTGTAGTCACCGATGATACGTCCACGTCCGTAAGCATCAGGAAGACCTGTTACGATATGGTTTGTTCTACATGTTCTGATTTCTGGTGTGTAAGCATCAAATACACCAGCGTTATGTGTTTTTCTATAATTTGTATAAAAATCTACAACTTCAGGATCTACTTCATATCCGTTGTCGCTACAAGCCTTCATAGCCATACGGATACCACCGTTTACCTGTAAGCTTCTCTTGAAAGGCTTATCAGTCTGGAAACCAACGATAGTTTCTTTGTCTTTATCTAAATATCCTGCACCATGTGATGTGATTGTTGATACAACCTTTGTATCCATATCAAGAACACCACCAGCTGCTCTTTCTTTCTTCTGAAGATCAAGTACCTGATTCCATAAATCTGTTGTGTTCTGTGTTGGTCCTGCTAAGAAGCTAGCATCACCATCATATGGTTCGTAGTTCTTCTGGATAAAATCTCTGACGTTGATTTCTTTTTCCCAAGCGCCGTTTTTGAATCCTTTCCATTCTTCTCTCATCTCTTTTTTTCCTCCTAAAAATAAATGTAAAGCTTAATAATTTATTTAGTGAATGACTAACGAAACGTAAGTAAATCTTCTACGGTCTTTCTCTTTGGAGCAACCGGTTCTTCATCAGGATAACCTACAGCAACTAAAGCCATAAGCTTCTGTCCTTCCGGAACTTCTAAGATTTCTTCTGCCTTGTTAATGTCATACAAGCCCATTATAACTGTCCCCAAGCCTCTCTCGTGAGCTGCCAAACACAATGTCTGTGTAGCAATTCCATTATCAAATGCCTGCCAGTTATCTTCACGAACAGTAGAATAACTACCGTCTCTTTCAAAACCTGAACGCTTATCAACAATTGTAGTTGCAATTATTGCAGGTGCCGCATTAATATTCTTCTGATTAAAAGGATAATCCTTGCAGCCTTCCTCTGCCAATCTGGCTTTGACTTTAGGGTCCGTTATGGCAATATAACGGGTAGTCTGTGTGTTTTTCCAAGATGGAGCAAATGAAGCAGTTTGTACTATATCTTCAAGAACATCTTTTGTAACTTCCTGTTCCTTAAACTGTCTAATGCTTCTTCTTGTTTTTATGCATGTAATAGTATCCATAAGTTCACCTCCATTATATTCTAGTTAGTATAACGTGATAACTTAATGACTTGTGCGTCGAATAAACGCAGTAACACACATAAAACGTCATTTTCACTAACTGTGAATAATATAACACTTTATAAATGGTTTTGCAATCATAAAACGATGAATATTTTGTTAATGCAAATTTCTTTTTTTCACTATGTAAATAGTGCAAGATTCTTCAATAAGTGTTAGTATTTCTGCATATGCTTACTTTACAATTTTAATTATAAAGATTTTATTTTTTATTTCTGTTGCAATTGCAACTTTTTTATTTTTTTGTTATATTTTTTCTATATAAATTTTGTAAGATTATACATAATTATTTAGAATAATTATTCACATTAATGTATTTTTATGAGGTGATTTATGGAAAAAAGTAAACTTTTTTATAATATAAGCGAAGAATCTCAGACTTCAATGATGCATTGTTTTCATTCAACTACGAAAAAGTATTCTAACGGCGAGATTATTTCCTTTTTTGACAGCGATAATAAAGGCATTGGTATAGTTGAAAGTGGTTCAGCATGCGTAGTCGACATTCTTCCTAACGGTTCCAGAACAATTTTAGAGAATTTAAATGAAGGGGATATTTTTGGCGGACTTTTTTATTTTCATGTTCCCAAAGACACTATTACTGTTGAAGCCACTGATTCATGTTTAATCAGATACATTGATTACGAACATTTAATAAAACGTTGTGAAAAAGCCTGCGCACACCACAGCCAACTGGTAAGTAATGTTTTGTTAATGATTCAGGATAAGACCAAGCAAATATGTGAGCATTTGGAAGTTCTCAGCCAACGTTCCATTAGAGAACGTATTCTATGCTATTTTGAAATCCTGGCAAGACAAAATAATTCAAAAACTTTTGAATTACCTTTTACCAAAAGTGATATGGCAGACTACTTGTCAGTAGACCGAAGTGCCATGAGCAGAGAATTGCAGAAAATGCGAAAAGATAAGCTTATAGAAGTTTCAAAAAGAAAGATTACATTATTGTAGAAAGTTTTTGTATAAACATTCAATTGTGTATCCCTAGGGAAACATTTCTTATTAAATAGAGAAAAGATTATACGTGTTCTAATTTAATCAAATTATATCAGCATTAGATTTTTCATTCTAATTTTCTGATACATTTTATAAATTTAAGAACTAAGTAGAATCTTTTCTTTATTATTAGTACGTCTTCAACTTACTTTTTAAATATTTAATTTTATCAGCATGTCTTAACTTACTTTTTATATTCTTGATTTTTATCAGTTTGTCTTCAGCCTAACTTTGTATATTTTTATCAGTATATGTTAAGCTTAACTCTTTGTTTTTCGATTTTATTTTAAATCAATTGACTTAACTTCATCTTTTTCAGGGAATATTGCATTAAGTATAATTCCTACTAAAGCTGCAACTGCTAAACCTGAAAGGCTAATTGTTACACCATCGACTGTAAATGTTGCTGCACCTGCGTCACTAAAGTTAATTCCTAAAGCACATACAAATATTACTGCTGAAACAATTACGTTTCTTGACTTCTGGAAATCAACTCCGGCTTCAACTACGTTTCTTACACCGATTGCCGCAATCATTCCGTAAAGGATAAATGAAATACCACCAACAATTCCCATTGGCATAGCATTGATTACTGCTGCGAACTTAGGGCAGAATGAAAATACAATTGCAATATATGCTGCAATTCTTACAACTCTTGGATCGTATACTTTTGATAAAGCAAGAACACCTGTGTTTTCTCCGTATGTTGTATTTGCAGGTCCACCGAATAATGATGATAATGATGTTGCAAGTCCGTCACCGATTAAAGTTCTGTGAAGCCCCGGATCATTGATATAATCTTTTCCAACTGTTGCTCCGATAGCACAAATATCACCAATATGTTCCATCATTGTTGCAATGGCAATTGGAATCATTGTTGTTAATGCTGTTGTGATTTTTGCTGTGTCAGCATAATCTACACCACCAAAAATTGTCTGGCTCCAGTCAATAGGAAAACCAATCCAAGCTGCTTTTGCAATAGAGTCTGTGTCAATTGGTGTAATCCAGCTAACACCAAATCCGTTACCGAAAATCAAAGCGATTAAATATGCTCCAACTACTCCTAATAAAATAGGAATAATCTTTGTCATTCCTTTTCCCAAAATATTGAAGAAAATTACAATTGCTAATGCAATAATAGCAAGTGGCCAACATGTTACACAGTTATTTAGTGCTGATGGTGCCAAGCAAAGACCAATTGCAATAATAATAGGTCCTGTTACAACAGGTGGGAATAATTTCATAACTTTTGAAACACCTATTAACTTAATACATAATGCAAGCACTAAATACAGCAAGCCTGCAAAAACTACACCTAAACATGCGTATGGTAACATTTCTAAATTTGCAGAACCATCTTTTGCCATAGGTGCTACTGTTGCATATCCGCCTAAGAATGCAAATGATGAGCCTAAAAATGCAGGAACTTTAAATTTTGTTAATAAATGAAATAATAAAGTTCCAAGACCTGCCATTAAAAGTGTTGTTTGAACATTAAGTCCTGTTAAAAGTGGTACTGTTACTGTTGCCCCAAACATGGCAAACATATGCTGAAAACCAAGAACGCCCATTTTGCCGTAACCTAATTTTCTTGCATCATATACCGGTTCTTTACCGACATTGATTTTTTCTTTTGACATTGTCAAAATCCTCCCTTATACATTTTGTCATTGGTCCTATTCCGTTTCCTTCCTAAAATACCTTAAACGGTTCAATTCTATCAAAATACAATTACTATTTCAATATAATAATTTAAGGATTTAATCGTATATAATTAGAATTTAATTTTATAATAACAATTTAGATTTAAGCTTACTAGGGATGCTCTTTTTGATTTTTCTTTTATTTTGCTTTTACTTCCAATGTAAATGATGAAGATGTCCTTCCATCTGCATTCCTGCAAAATTATTTTGTCTTAAACTTTCGTATAAAACAATTGCCACTGAATTTGCCAGATTCAAAGAACGAATTTCAGGATTCATTGGGATTCTGATGCACTGTTCTTTGTTGTCTACCAAAATTTCTTCAGGAATTCCTGCACTTTCTTTTCCAAACATAATGTAATCATCTGGACCAAATTCCACATCTGAATATCTTTTTGGTGCTTTTGTAGTTGCATACCAGATTTTTGCATTTGGATTCTGCTCTACAAAATCATTGTAGCAATCATAAATTGTAACATCCAAATCGTCCCAATAATCCATGCCTGCTCTTTTTAATGATTTCTCGTTAATTCTGAACCCCATTGGTTCTATAAGATGCAGCTTTGTGCCTGTGGCACAACATGTTCTTCCTATATTTCCTGTATTTTGCGGGATTTCAGGTTCTAATAAAACAATATTCATATATTCTTCTCTCCAACATTATTTTGACTAATACACACTTTCATTTGTAATAATAATTTTTAGTTGGCAGTAATTAGTCATCTAATTAATCATTCTTCTGTTCCTGCTCTAGTCGCTTAACAAAGTCTTTTACTCGTACTATTGCAATTTTTAAATTTTCTAAAGAATATGCATAAGATATTCTAAGGAAGCCTTCGCCACAGTCACCAAAAGCTGTTCCTGGAACAACTGCCACTTTCTCTTCCTCCAATAATCTTGTTGCGAACTCTTCAGATGTCATGCCAAATTTCTTTATGCTAGGGAAAACATAAAATGCTCCGTATGGTTCAAAGCAATCTAAGCCCATCTCCCTAAATTCGTATAAAAGATATCTTCTTCTGTGATTATATGCTTCGCACATTTTTTCAACATCTTTGTCGCCGTTTCGTAATGCATCTACTGCTGCGTACTGGCTCGTTGTTGGTGCGCACATTATTGCAAACTGGTGTATCTTAAGCATTTGTTCTAAAATCACCTGTGGGGCAGCTGCATATCCCAATCTCCAACCTGTCATTGCATATGATTTTGAAAAACCGTTAATTACAACTGTTCTTTCTTTCATTCCAGGCATCGATGCAATTGACACATGCTTATCCTTATATGTAAGTTCCGAATAAATTTCATCAGACAAAACAAAAATGTCTTTTTCCACGCAGACTTTTGCGATTTCTTCTAAGTCTTCTTTCTCCATAATTGCACCTGTTGGGTTATTTGGGAAAGGCATTACAAGCATTTTTGTTTTATCAGTAATAGCGTCAAGCAATTCCTGCTTTGTAAGTCTGAACTCGTTTTCTTCTTTTAATTCAATAATTACAGGTACAGCGTGAATAAGCTGTGCACAAGGAACGTATGAAACATAACTTGGCTGTGGTATTAACACTTCATCTCCTGGATCAAGCATGGCTCTCATGGCCAAATCAATAGCTTCACTACCTCCTACTGTAACCATTATTTCGTGATTGTAGTCATATTCTACATTTATTTTTCTTTTTAAATAGTTTGATATCTCGATTTTTAATTCTTTTAATCCTGCATTGGATGTATAGAATGTTCTGCCTCTCTCTAAAGAGTAAATACCTTCTTCTCTTATATGCCATGGGGTATCAAAATCAGGTTCTCCAACACCTAGAGAAATTGCATCTTTCATTTCACTAACAATGTCAAAGAATTTTCTAATTCCCGATGGCTTAATATCAGTCATTATTTTTGACAATGGGTCTCTCATTATGGTGTCACCAATATCCTTTCTTCTTTGTCTTCTACAAGAATCGTTCCATAATCCTTGTATTTTTTAAGTATAAAATGTGTTGCTGTGTTTAATATTGAATCAAGAGTTGAAAGTTTGCTTGTTACAAACTGAGCAATTTCCTTCATTGTCTTTTCTTCAATAATTACTGTGAAGTCAAAACCACCTGACATTAAATATACTGCCTTAACTTCGTCATATCTCATAATTCTGTCAGCGATGTCATCAAAACCTGTTCCTCTTTGTGGTGTAACCTTTACCTCAATTAAAGCTGTAACTCTGTCTTCGTTAGTCTTTTCCCAATCTATCATAGTGTAATATCCGCATATTACTTTTTCTTTCTCCATGTCCGCTATGGCATTGGCGACTTCTGCTTCCTCCATACCTAACAAAATCGCGGCCTCTTTAAGATCGATTCTGCTTTTGTTTTCAATTAATCTTAAAATTTCTTCTCTCTTGCCTTCTTTCATGCCATAATCTCCTTTACTAAAAAATTTGTCGTACCTTGCCATTATACAACAAGTTACATATATTAACATAGACTTTTATTTATATTTTTTTGATTTTTTTTAACATCATATATACAAATCAATAAAATCGCTTTACTTATACTTTTGGAAAACTTCTTCTAGCTGGTTATGTCTTGGTGGCTCCAAAAACCTTCTCTCGTCACCATGTACAACCACTCTATCGTTTCCGTCAGTGATTTTCCCAATAACATTTGCATAAAATCCATTGTCATTTAGCAATGCAGCTAACTCGGTTCCATTTTCTGTAACAAAAAGCACAGCCCCTGTGCCGTCAACCAGATAAGGATTGTAATCAAACAATTCTGCTATCTCAACTGTCTCCTGCCAAACAGGAATCTTTTCAAGTTCTATCTGGATGCCTTTATCTATGGAAGATGCTAATTCCCACGCACTTGAGAAAACGCCTCTATCTCCCACACAATGTGCAAACTTGCAATGTTCTTTCCCGCAATATTTAACCTTAATACTTTTCCCATCACATCGTGCCTGTTTGCCTTGTTCTTCCGTATAGGATACATTCTTGCCATCTGATTCCAGCACCGCATCCATGATTGGTTTCACATCTGTAAAATCACTTATTTCCAAGCAATCATACACAAACTTAGCGTTAAACTTTTCTTTTATTTGGTTCAAATACTTTTTCGTCATTATTGATGTGGCACCAATTGCAATTGTGCCTGCCATAACTACTTCCATGCCCGGTTTTATATCTGAGGTGGACCATGTTTTTTCTGCTATGCCTAATACATTTATATGAACCATAGGTTCTGTAATGTCACTAATGTAAGTTTTGCATTGCATAATTTGTAACGAATGCATTTGGGCACTTTCATTAAAATTGCGTACTATTCGTCCCAGTTGTTTTTCAGGAAACTCTTCCGGTATTGTTATTTCCAACTGAAGGTATTTAGGCGTGCCGCCCGCCACATAAATTTCATTTATTGATTTTTGAACGTAGAACTCTTCCGCGCCTTTAAACCAGCTTAATATAAAATTAGAAGACATTACTGCCGTAACATCTTCTAACTTAATATATGACGCATCTACACCCACTTTTATTCCCTCAGTTTTGTCAGTAACTTTTTTTAAAACTGAACGCTTATAAGCGATTTCGGAAATTTTTTCTGTTTTCATAGATGTACCACCTTATTCAGATTTTTTGTCTTTATCCTTGCTTGGACTTTTCTTTGTACTTGAGCTAGTATTCTTAGTACCTACTAAAGTTGTTGTCGGTGCCATTGCGTATGTACTTGTATGTACTAATTCTTTGCTTACCTGTTTTCCGTTCTCGTATGTAATCTTGTATAATTCAGCAACATAACCTACATGACCCGGTGTAACTTTCTTTGTTCCTGCCGGTAATGTTGGATCCTTCTTTGTTGCCGTCTTAATTGGAATAGTCTTGGTAGTCTTACTTACATATTCAACTGAATGACCTTTCTTTCTTGTGTCATGACCATAAATGTTGAATGTTATAGCACCTTCTGTATAAACACCCTGCACATAAATTGGTGCATCTGTGTTATTTTCAAAAACTAAATCCTTGTAATCACCTGCTAATGCAGCGTCCGCTGATAATGGAACATAAGATACTGCCATTGAGTGTGGATATCTCTCAACCACCTTAATTTCTGCATTAAGTAAAGCATTGTATAAAGTGCTTGATACCTGACAGATTCCTCCACCTAAACTATCAACCACAGAACCTTCTGAATATGTACCTGCCGGCTTCCAGCCATTGTCCTCTGTCCATGGAACTAAATGCTCATTACATGAGAATCTTTCTCCCGGATATACAACGTTGCCGTTTAACTTTTCTGCACCATTTCTGATGTTTGCGTTACGGTTTACAACACCTGCAGTAAACTGCGTTGTATAACTACCCATTGGTGTGTTAGAAACTTTCTTACAATCCTTTGTTGTGTACTTAGGTTTTGTAATCTTTGTAGTTGCTTCTAACTGAATGGCAGACTTCTTATCCCACTGTTTTTCTATGTATGAAACAAGCTGATTTGCTGTCGTTTCATAATCCACTTCACAGCCTTCTTTTTCAGCAATAATCTTAAATCCATGACCTGTTGCCTCTAAAGAAGCATTTTTTGCATCAACGTTAAAAGCTTTACATAACTCTTCCAATTTTGCTTTCATTTTCTTCTGGTCAATGCCCATTTTCAGTTCAAATGTCTTGCCATTTTTCTTTAAATCAACACTGTCCTTGTATCTTTTTATAACATTACCTTGTTTTCCTACTTCCATTACCTGTTCCACAAGTTCCCTATTCTCCCACTTGTAGCCCAAATCTTTCAGGGTAGTAGTAATTTTGTCCTTGTTAATCCGTAACTGTACTTTTATGTTTGTTTTTTTCTTCACATGGCTCTTTACGGCTTTTTTTACTTCCTTTTCTGTCATGTCACTAACATTAACAGAATCGATTTTAACTCCTTCTTTAACTACTTCATCAGAGTCTTCTGCTGCATTTGCCACATAACCTATGCCTAATAGCATCATCACTACACAAAGGATAATGCATATTTTCTTTAATCCTTTCATTTTTCCTCCGAGTGTTTTCCTTTTGTAAATTAGTTTTTATTTTCTTATTTGTATTTTTATTCAAATTTCGGCCTGCGTATTCCAAAAAATGCAAACCAACATAATTAATCAGACTAATTAAAAACTTGCAACCATTGTTACAACCATAGCTACAACAAGTATTAATGCAATTGCTCCTGCTATTATTTTCTGATTCTTTTTGTTATAAAAAAAGTTCATTTTTTCACCTCTTTGCTTTATTTTTACAGATTTTGTGCCTACTATGGCACCCTACTTTAGGAAAGTATACCATAACTATGTTATTTGTCCTAGTCAAAAATTTTGCCCTTTTCAGAAAGAATTTTGTCTATTTTTCTAGATGCTTCATTCTTTGTTAGCGTATCAATGTCAAAATCCATTTTTATTTGGTGATAATTCATTAAATCACGTAAATATTTTTTCTGTTTATCCGTAATTGACTGCATTTTCTTAACCTTGTAAGAGAACTCGTAAGGCTTAAAAACTTCCGGATTAGTTTCTCCAAACTGCTCTAACAAAATCAAATATAATTGTGACGTAACACTTGCATCATTAAACGCTCTATGATGATTTTCATCTTTTATTCCATAATGCTCACACAAAAAATCCAATGCCCTGCTTTCTAAATCAGGTAGAAGTTTTCTTGCAATTTTTAGGGTATCCATACCTGATTTTTCAAAAGTCAGTTTTTCGTTTATGGCATTTTGTTTAAGGAAGCTATAGTCGAATCTTATATTATGTCCTAAAAGCAAGTCATCTCCCGCAAATTCAATAAACTCAGGTAAAACCTGCTGGATCTTATCCTGTCCCTTAATCATTTCGTTTGTAATACCAGTTAAATCTGTAATTCGTTCAGGAATTGGGATTCCTGGATATATAAGTTTAGAAAAAGTTTCAACTTTCCTGCCGTCTCTTACTTTTACTGCTCCAATTTCTATAATTCTGTCCCACTTTGGTCTTACGCCTGTTGTTTCTATATCAACACAAACGTAATCTTTTATTAAATCCATTAATACTCCTTCTCTCTATTCATTCCCATCAACATACTTTGTTACATTTATAATATTTGCTGCCTTTGATAACGGATCTCTGTTTTTGTAATCAAACAATAAATACTTACCGTCAATCACCTCAATGTGTGTCATGTGCTCAAACTGCTTTGAATTGAATTCTTTATAGAAATCCATCTTTTCAAGCAATGCTTCATTTCTGTAAATACTTCTAATTTGCTTCTTATACTGTTCCTGATTTTTGGCAAAGGTCGGTCTTGATTTTGCATTTTCTCTTAAATAAAAATCAAATGTGAGAAGTTCCCTGAACCTTTCTAACTCTTCATTTTGCAAATTCAATGTTTTCTCGATAAATTCAAGAAGCAAACTGTATCTATTTACTCTTGAATGTTTCACGCCATTCTCACTGTTTTGCTTATAAAATTCTCCCAGCTTTTCAAACATTTCAAAGGGCGTCTCAAAATACTTGTCTAATGCCTCCATTGTATTTACAAACTGCAAACTGTTGTAATATATTTCTACTACAACCTCAACTTCTTTTAATTTCAGTACGTCATCAAAAGATACCCACTTAGTTTTAAGTACCTCATAAGGTGGTCTCTTACTATATTCTATTTCATATTTTGCTGCTTCAACTTCCATCATTGAGCCATGCAAAACCTTCAAAAATCCTAACTGTAGCTGGTCCGGTTTCATTCTGTAAACATCGTTAAAAGATTTTCCAAAAGATTGGTAATCTTCATAAGGAAGCCCCACAATCAAATCCAAATGCTGATGTATATTTTTTCCTTTTTTAATAATAGACGTTATTTCTTCAATTTCCTTAATATCCGTTTTTCTGTTAATGGCTTCAAGTGTTTTTTCATTAGTCGACTGAACGCCTATTTCTAACTGAATCAACCCTGGTCTCATTGTTTTCATTAATTCAAGTTCTTCTTTTGTCGTTAAATCAGCCGCTATTTCAAAATGGAAATTGGTAATTCCATTGTCGTGGTCTTTTATATACTGCCAGATTTCCATGGCGTGATTTTTGTTACAGTTAAAAGTTCTATCCACAAATTTTACCTGTGCAGTGTTGTTATCAAGGAAAAACTGCAACTCTTTTTTGACTATATCTATATCCCTGAAGCGAATTCTTTTATCTATGGATGAAAGACAATAACTGCATGAAAAAGGGCAACCTCTACTTGTTTCATAATAGATTATTTTATTTTCAAAATCCTTCATGTCCTTGTACACAAAAGGAACCTTCGACAAATCCATAGGGCATGTGTTTGGAATTTCAATAATTTCGTTGCCCTGACGATAAACCAACCCTTTTATATTTTTGTCCGTCAACTCGTCATCGTAGTTATCCAAAAATTCCTTAAAAGGCTCCTCCCCTTCCTGACACATAACGTAATCTATTGCCGGATTTTCCATAAGCACATTTCTTGGATTGTAAGAAACCTCCGGACCGCCCACTATTACAATGGTTTTGGGAGCTACCACTTTCAAGTCATTAATAACTTCCTTGGTAAGTGCAATGTTCCATATATAACAGGAAAAGCCCACCACATCTGCCTTCTCCGAATATATGTCAGACAATATTTCCTCCGGATATTGGTTTATTGTGTATTCTTTTATTTTAATTTGGTGCTTGTTTAGGCCGTATTTTTCGGCATAAGCTTTTAGACTGTACACAGCCAAATTAGAATGTATATATTTTGCATTTATTGCTACTAATAAAACTTTCATTTTACGCTCCTTGTTTTTGCTAATACAACAATAGTTTAATATGAAATAATTGTCAAAGTTTCCATGAACTTTTTATAAGAAATTACTTCATAAATCCTTATTATACAAAAAATCGACCACAATAATTGTTTCTTACAATTACCATGATCGATTTCATTGCATCAAAAAAGCGGGTGATGGGAATCGAACCCACATATCCAGCTTGGAAGGCTGGTGTTCTACCACTGAACTACACCCGCGAATACTGCCTGGTTCCGGAATTGAACCAGAGACACGAGGATTTTCAGTCCTCTGCTCTACCAACTGAGCTAACCAGGCTTGCGATACCTCATATCTTGACGCACGTACGATTCTACACTACTTCATTCTAAAAGTCAAGCAAATCTTCTATAAAATTTTCCGTTCCCTTACTGTGCCTTTTGCTCTGGAACCGTATAAAATAATTTCTTTTGCACCTAACTTTTTGCAAAGCTTCACCACTTCTTCTATTACTTATTCTGCTTTCATTAAAACCACCTATTTACAGTAACTCTCTTAGTTTGTCTAGAAACACCTATTTACAGTAACTCTCTTAGTTTACTTAAAAACGTCTCTTCACCAAAAGTATTTATTTTAAGGAATACACCTTTGCTTCCTCCAGCAGAAATTGCTGAAACATAAACCTTATCGTCACCTGTTGTAAGCAATGTCACATTCAAACTAACTCTGTTTCCGCCTGTGTAGCTGTAGCGTTCAAATACTCGAACACTGCAACGTGTATCTCCTACTCTAATATTGCTGGAATCTTCCAAGGATGCTGAAACACTGCCTCCCATTATTCCTCTTTCAATCTTTTTTAATATTGTATCAAAATTTCCACGTACTACTTTTTCTAATTTTGCCATTTTTCTCCCCTCTTCTTCTGTCTCTTTTATAATATATGATTTTGCCTCCTACGCTCAAATCATGACTACACATACATTTCCGTACTTAGCGCTCTCATAATCAATATACTATATTCTATTTTTTCCTACAATATAAAAAACCTTCTGTTTTTGTAGCTTTTATATGTTTTCCAGTATTTTTTTATGATAAACAATATAATTTATCCAGGTAAAAATCATTAAAACCATATCCACAGTAGTTAATACCCAAACCACTTTTATGTTCATGGCCGGGAATAACAAAAGTATAATTAATATTACATATGTAACAAATGTACATACCTTTCCATACCACTTTGCTCCTTCGATTTTGTGTCCTTTTCCAATTAGGATGGCTCCCATTATTGCCATATAGCCTTCTTTTAAAATATATAATGCTACCATATAAATAATCATTTTATACTTAAATGCCATCGTTAAAATGATGGCTCCTATTGTAATTTTGTCGGCTATTGGATCTAGCATTTTTCCAAAATCAGTAACCATGTTGAATTTTCGTGCAACTTTTCCGTCAAAAAAATCTGTCAAACCTGAGACGATAATTGTTACAATTACGGGCCAATACGGGCCCCCTTGCAATGAATTATAGAAAAAACTCATGTATACAAAAACTAGAATTATTCTAAAATACCCCATTATGTTTGGGATTGAAAAATATTCTTTTACAAATTCATTTTTCATAGCTAATCAACTCCATTTAATTATTGTTTCCATTTTTAAAATTTCATAAAGCATTCCTGCTCCTATTTTCACTGCCATTAGTATACTCCAAAATTGATATTTTTAAAACAGAAAAGCCCTTGAAGTTTTCCTCCAAGAGCTTTTAAGACATGTGTCATATTCGTAGTTTCTTACTCAACCATTTTGGCTAATAATAACTTATCTTTCGTTTATTTATATGAATTTTTATTATTCACTTTTCTTTGACTTAATAATTTCAACTAAAGCTAATACTGCATTGATTAAACACCATACAGCCCAGATAATTAAATCTTTATAGCTACCAGCCATAGAGAATCCTGCTGCAGCACCAATTCCAAATAAAACAATAATTGCAATGTTTGCGCCTTTGCTTTTTTTGTTTCTTGTTGCGATTGATACTATTCCACCTGCAAGCAACATAATGGCTACAAGAACTCCCGCACTTCCGCCTACTTCACCATTTTCCTGTAAAGTATTACTTATTCCTGCTGCACATGACTGAAATGTAACAACAACAAATAAAATAATTGATAAAATTCCCGATACTAATTTCCATGTTTTCATAATTTCTTTTCTCCTTAAATTAATTTATTTTTATATTTGTATCAATATAATTCTACATTTTGTGACATGAGTTTTGTTATGCTAATAGCATAATTGTTGTATTAATTTGTAGGCGGGAGAACTGTGGTTGCAATCCCCCAAAAAACAATCATTATAAGAAGCCCCACACCTATTTGATACAGTATTCGTGATAGTCTTGAATTAAACTGTCTAGGCGGCAATCGTCTTGCAATATCTCCTATATTTGCAAAGTACATATATGGTATTATGCAACCAAGCATATAAAAAATCCCGCCTATGACTCTTTGTAACTGTGTATTGTATTTATATTCAATGAATACTGAATATGGTGCATACAAAATCATTCCATACATCATAATTGCAATTATCATAAAAATAAAATTACCTCTTCTAAATCCAGGAATTGTTTTTATGAAATATTTTAGTGTAATTTTCGGTAATTCATCACTTTCACCATTGTTAGTTTCAGTGCCAAACTCCATATGATTATAGCTACCGCTTCCGAAACCATTATCTTTTATTTTTTCTAATTCATTCTCTAGCTGTTCGACATTTTCATAACGGTTTGCAGGATCCATTTCCATACATTTGGCAATTATTTTATCCAATTCACTAAAAGAAGATAACTCTTTTAGAACCGCACCAATGGAATATATGTCACTTCGATTAGTTGTTTGGGCGAACCCGTACTGTTCCGGTGCAGCATATCCCACAGTGCCTAGCAAAGTTGTGTCGTGGGTTGCGTTTTCATTTTCTTTTCTTGAAATATCAAAATCAATAATTTTCAAGCTACCTTCGTTTGTAATTATTATGTTTTTAGGTTGAATATCTCTGTGTACAAGGTTTAATTTATGCATAGGTGCTAAGCCTTCACATAAAGCTATCCCTACATCAACAACCTGTTCTAAAGTTGCCTTTTTTTCCCGAAAATAATCATCCAGTCTTTTTCCATTTACATACTCTTCAATCTCTATGGTTTTATCCTCATCCCAAAAGCACTCTAGCACTTTTATAAGATTTTTATTTTTTATACTTTTTAAGAGACTGTAAACAGAAAAACTTTCCTTTCCCATTTCCTTTTTTACCACAAGTTCTCCGGTGTCTTTGTTTCTCATTAAAGATGTTCTGCATTTTTTTGTATCCGATAATACCGATAACTCTTCGTATTTTAAAAGATAATACTCCATTGTAAAATTCATAATTTTTTCCTATCTATATCCTGAAGTTTCTTTTGTTCTTCTTAAATTTATAATTAAACTACATTTAATTATAGCATATCTTATCTATTACTCATTCATTACTTTTTTACTATTACTTTTTCCATTACTTTGTCACATGACAATTTTCAATCAGGAATTTTAATTATCCTATTTTACTATTTTATTTTTCTACTTTAGTGTTTGCTTACCTTTCCGTTTATATTGTATAATATTATGGTGACAAACTGCTTACTACACTTTGGTGGCAAAGCCCATTTCAAGCCTTTGAATATATATTTATTTCTGCTAATTTGGTAGAAATTATGCTGTCAGCATAACAAAATATTTGTCACAAAATGTATAATTTTAATTGAGTATCAAAATAATATTAAAGGACGTTGAATATACATATGAAGACTACTGATGAATTAATTAAAGTCTTAGAAAACAGTGATAATCTTGAGACATATTTAGAAAATAATAAAGATAACTTTTCTAACATTTCTTTTACAGAATATTTGAATGCTTTAATGAAAAAATATAATCTTTCAAAATCTCAGATAATTAACAACTCAAATATTCAGAAGAATTATGCTTATCAGATATTTGATGGTTCTAAAAAACCTTCAAGAGATAAAGTTTTGTGCCTTTGTTTCGCTATTGGTTTACATATGAAAGAAGCTAATACACTTTTAACTCTGGCCGGACACAGTATTCTTTATCCTAGAATTAAACGTGATAGTATAATCAGCTTTGGGTTAGAAAAGAAAGCATCTTTAATAGACATTAATATTACACTTCACGAAATGGATGAAGCAATTCTTGAATAACTGAATACTAGAATATAGAAATAACATAACTATATTTCTATAAGATATTTTAAAAAACTAAATATAAAAAGTAAAACCTTAAAGATTAACCTAAACTAATCTTTAAGGTTTTTGTTTTTTTAATGTTATTTATTTGGATTTTATCTTTGTCCAAAGACTTGCACAATATTCCTTTATATCCCGTTTCTGATATCTGAATTCTTCATTCTTTGGATTAGATGTATCCGGTGCACAGCCGGGATTTCCAGCGTACTCCTCGTCCCGATAATACTCGTATACAGATTGCACTGCACTATCATATCCAATATATGCAGTATTCTGCTTTGCCACATCTTTCTCTAGAAAATAATTCATAAACTTGTATGCTAAGTCTGTGTTTTTGCAACTTTTCGTCATAACCATGGCATCTGTCCACACATTGCTACCCTGTTTTGGTACAAAAAAGCTCATATTTTCATTTTCGGAAATTATATAAGCCCCATCTCCTGAATAAACAACTGCCATCGCCTTGTTACCGGAAATCATGTTATCAATAACGTCATCACCTACATAAACAGGTTTCATTGTGTCTCTCTGTTTTTCCAGCCAACTATAAGCCTTTTGCAACTGCTCTTTGTTTGTAGTGTTCATTGAATATCCTAAACTCTTTAAGGCAACCATGAAAGAATCTCTCTCTGAATCATACATATAAATCTGACCGCTGTACTTTTCGTTTTTGAGAATATCCCAACCTGCCTCTAAGTCTTTTTTATCCACTTTTGTTTTGTCATAAACAATACCTACTGTTCCCCAGTAATAAGGGACTGAATATTCCTGCTTTTTGTCAAACTCTCTGTTTAAAAGAGACGGTACAATATTTTTCTTATTTGTTATTTTGCTCCAGTGGATTTTTTGCAGTTCACCTTCTTTGATTAAACGTTCAATCATGTAATCTGAAGGAACCACAATATCGTATTCTGAACCACTTTGAAGTTTAGTATAAAGTGATTCATTAGAATCATAAGTTTCATAAACCACCTTGCAGTCATACTTCTCCTCAAAGTTATCAATTAACTTAGTATCAACGTATTCACCACTGTTAAAAACCCTAAGAACAGGTCTGTTGTTAATATGATAAAATTTTGTAATACATAAAACTGTCACCAGACATGCTACAACCACACCACCTGTAATTGCAACTTTCTTAAACACACCTGAAGATGCATTTTCCATTATGACTTTTTCTGCTCGTTTTCTTTTTACAATCTTAGGCACAAACTCAACCAAAACAAGAATGATTACAACCACAAGAATAAGCAGTGTTGAAAGTGCATTAATTGTTGGGTTAGTTCGTTTTGTCATGTTGTAAACTACAATTGATATATTAGAAACGCCATTTCCTGTTACAAAATAGGAAACAACGAAATCGTCAATTGACATTGTAAAAGCTAAAAGCATACCGGCAAATATCCCCGGCTTAATCATTGGAAGAATTACTTTTGTTAACGCCTGAAAAGGTGTTGCACCTAAATCCATTGCCGCGTTTGCAAGATTGTGGTCCATTGTTTTTACTTTCGGATACACACTTATAATTACATAAGGTGTACAAAAAGCTATATGTGCCAAAAGCATTGTCACATAGCCTCTCTCCATTCTTACAGATGTGAACAAAATCATTAATCCGATTGCCGTTACAATATCAGGATTCATAATCGGCATATTGTTTACATTTAAAAGCCATTCTTTTACAACTTTTCTGCTTCTTGACAGACCGATTGCCGTAATTGTTCCAAGAACTGTCGACACCAAAGTTGCAATTATTGCAATACTGATAGAAACATAAACTGCCGAAATAATGTTGCTGTCAGTTACTAATTTCTCATACCATTTTAAAGAAAATCCCGTAAATTTAGTTAAGGACTTTGATGAATTAAATGAAAATATCATTGTCACCAAAATCGGTAAATAGAAAAACAGGAACATTAGCGCTATATAAAGTTTTGGTCCTATGGAAAGTTTTTTCTTCATTACATGCCTCCCTTGTTATCAGGATCAATCTTGTTCATTATGCGCATCATAAATAAAATGACTATTGCCAAAATTACTGAAATTGCACTTCCGAAATTCCAATCTCCCACTGAAATAAACTGATTTTCAATTAAATTACCAATAAGTACAAACTGATGTCCACCAAGTAAAACAGGAATAACGAAGGCTGATATTGATAATAAGAATACCATTGTTACACCGTTAATTACACCCGGCAACGACAGTTTCAAAGTTACTTTTGTAAATACTTTAAATCTGCTGGCGCCTAAATCGCTGGCTGCCTCAATTAATGAATAGTCCATTTTTGCAAGGGATGTGTGAACTGGTATTACCATAAACGGCACCAAATCACACACAAGTCCCATAACTACTGAAAAGTTTGTGTACATCATATTAACAGGATTAAGTCCTATCATTTTCAAAAATGAATTTACAATTCCGTTATCTGACAACAGACTAATCCATGCATAAGTTCTTAAAAGTGTGTTAATCCACATTGGAATTGTAACCAGCAAAATCAAAATACTCTGTGAATTTTCATCAAATTTTGCAATAAAATATGCCATTGGGTATGCCAATGCAAGACATATTACTGTTGTTATTACACCCATTTCAAGGGATTTTACAAATACACTTACATACACAGGATCTAAGATTTTTCTAAAATTATCTAATGTCAAATGAATTGTAAGTAATGAATTGTCTCCTGATGTAATGGAATAAAGCACTATTAAAACTAAGGGTAGTGCAATAAGCAAAAACGACCATATAATATATGGCTTTACCATTCCTTTGTAATGACTCATATGCGCCTCCTTAGTTATCCATCTTGTGCATTACCTGTATATCAAATGGATCAATTGTAAGTCCGATAACACTACCCATTTCAATATTTTTTGTTGTATGCACTTTATATTTTCTGATATTTGTCTCCACAAGATATTCATAGTGAACACCCATAAATATTTTTGACACAATTTTGCCTGAAACTTTTCCGTCCTGTGGTTCCACCACCTGCATGTCTTCAGGTCTAAGCACAACTTCAATATTTTCGTTTTCTTTAAAGCCCTTGTCCACGCACTCCCACTGTACATCGTCAAAAACTACAAGGCAGTCTTTTGGCATTACACCTTCAATTATATTTGACTCCCCAATGAAATTTGCCACAAATCTGTTTTGTGGTTCGTTGTAAATATCCATTGGTGTACCAATCTGCTGTATGATTCCGTCATTCATTACAACAATTGTATCTGACATTGACAAAGCTTCTTCCTGGTCATGAGTTACAAAGATAAATGTAATTCCTACTTCCTTTTGAATCTTCTTAAGCTCCGCCTGCATGCCTTTTCTAAGTTTTGCATCTAATGCCGCTAGTGGTTCATCCAAAAGAAGAACTTTTGGTTCATTTACCAAAGCCCTTGCTATGGCAACTCGCTGCTGCTGACCACCTGACAGACTTGTAATATCTCTGTTTCCAAAGCCGGCAAGACCAACTAACGCAAGCATTATTGTTACCTTCTCATCAATTTCCTTCTTGTCTTTTTTCTTTAAATTAAGGCCAAAAGCAACATTATCATGAACATTCAAAAACGGAAATAATGCATACTTCTGAAAAACTGTATTTACCTCACGTTTGTAGGCGGGAACTTTTGCAATATCCTCACCGTTAAACATTACCTGACCATGACTTGGTTCTTCGAATCCTGCAATGATTCTAAGTATTGTTGTTTTTCCACAACCACTTGGTCCTAACAGTGTTAAAAATTCATTTTCATAAATGTTTAAGTCGATTCCTTTTAACACCTGATTATCGCCAAAATTCTTTGATAAATTCTTTAATTCTATAATCTTTTTTCCCATTTACACACACGCTCCAAAAATAATCAACGCTACTATATAAAACATTTGTATTAAAGTCAATATATTTCTGAAAAGAAGAAATAAAAAGAACAATGCTTTATAATTTAAAAACATTGTTCTTTCTAATCACTTTCTATATTTAATATTAAACTTCTTTTTTATCTAACTTTAAGCTTCTTTTCTTTGCTATATCCTGTAACAGATATCCCAAGAAAATCAAGACACTTAAAATTGTAACAATTAATCCCGGTATGAAGAACGGTGCCATGTATTCCACACGTATGTTATGGTTTCCTTTTGAAAGTTTAACACCAAGATACGCTATACTTGAACTGAAAGTATCTGTTTTCTTTCCGTCAACGTATACTGTGTAGCCTTTACTGTAAGGAACCGACAGCTGTAGAATTTCATCCTTGTCAGCCTTAATTGTTCCTGTAATAAGATTTGTGTCCATCTTAACATTTTCAAGAGTATTTTCTTTTAGCTTTTTAATTCGGTTTGCATACTCCGAAATAGGTATTGTAACTGCATAGGCATCCTTGAAGTAATATTTTCTCTTTTTATAAAACTTCAATCTAAACTGGTTCTGTTCTTCTTTTGAATAACCTAAATTAAGTACGTTTCCTCTTTTCACAAAATAGTTATCAGTCTTTGTTCCAATAACACGTAATCTACCATATCCATGTCGGCTGTTAAATTTTGCAGCATGTCTGTCTACACTTGTATCTTTAGCATAAACATTGTCAAAAACTATGTAACTTTGGCTGTTCTTTTCGCCATCAAATGAGCATTTGTAAATACCGCCTTTGTGTGCTTTCATTTTGAATTGGTTAATCTTCTTTTTCTTTTTAATTTTAACCTTGTTAATTTTCTCAACTTTCAAAGGTAGTTTCTTCACTGTAACTGACTTTGATTTATTTTCAATTCCATCTACTTTATTATCTACAACTGCACTTCCAAGTAATGCATATTCTTTCTCAACTAATGAAAGCTTATCGTACTGTTCTCTGGTCATATAATTGGAATATGTTACTCCAAGAGGGAGGGCATATTTATTTTCATAAATATTGTAGGTAACGCCGTCTGAAACTTTTGTATCTATTTTTTCAAAACCATAAGGCTTTAAAAAGCCGTATGTTACATAATATTTAATTCCTGCTAAAGCCATCAAACCTGAACGTGTTTCAAGCCCCTTCATTACATAGGTCTTGTAATAGTTGGAAATACCTGTTGATACATACAAATCTGACATACCACTAGGTATAACACTCCAATAAAATCCCGGCTGGTTAAAACCAAAATATGTGGAGCTGTTTTTCATATCAATATCTCTCTCGATTCGGTAAAATGAATCATCCTTTATTTCAGATGCTACTTTTGCCCCATTAATTCCCATATAATTATCAAGATTGCCGCGGTCCACATAAGTTGCACAGGTAAATAATTCCTTTGAACTAAATAGACCGTAACTGTTGCAGGCTATATTTATAGCTGCTACCAAAGTCATGCCATATAACAGTATGTATGAGTATTTCTTGTTTCTTATTAAGAAATAAACCACTAAGATAATTGTCGCAATAATTGCCAATATTGCTGCCTCATAGCATACAAAGGGCTTTCTTTGTGTTTTTCCAATTAGAAAAGCAATCACACCTGCTACCAGCATTAAAACACTTGAAACTATAGCCGGTATTTTCTTTATTTCTTTTAGTCTGTCAATTGATATTACAAGCATTATCGTCAAAACAAGTACCATACCATAACTAAATCTCATTGTTGGATACGAGAAGCCATTCATTACTTTTCCCACGTATGGTGAGCATAACATTAATAGTATTATTAAAAAACCTAATATTATTTTTCTGTCTGATTTTTTCCAATTGGCAATTATAATGATAATTCCCAAAATACCAAGTATGCCAATGCCCGGTAAACACCAGTCATTTAAAGCACTTGATGACACAAACATACTTTTAAACATTATCTTAAAATATTTGCTACTGCCGATTAATGGTGGCGTTACTAATTTTGCACTGTTTCTCTGGTTGTTAAGGAATGCATAAACTGATGGAAATAATATAACTGCTGCCATTGCAATTCCCCAGACGTAAGCCAGAATTATTTTGCCGATTTTTACAAAAAACTTCTTTATTCCTTCTGACTTATACATTCCAATTTGTCTTATGAAGAAATAAATTGCCGCCATTATTGTACTCATGTACATAAAATAATAATTGCTTGCAAATGCAAAAGCAACTACCATTGCAAGTGTACCTATCTTTTTGTTTTTTATTATTTTTTCCACATCTGCAATTAAAAGTGGCAAATACATTAAGCCGCAGAAAAACATTGGATGTCTGATTCCGCCTATTAGTGCGAAACCTGAAAACGCATACAAAAGTGATGCCGGCAAAACAGAATAAATATTTGTTCTACCTATTGTTTTGCATAAATACGCAACTGCCAAACCACTTAAATACATTCTTACAAGTGCCAGAATCTGATATGTTAATTCTAGCGAATCCTTTGGGAAAAACACTGTTAATAATGTAACAGGGTCTCCAAGTCCATAATAATTAAGGGTTCCAATTACATCAAATCCCTGTCCTATGGTGTAATCTACCATAGCAAATTTCCCGGTTGTAAAAAATGTTATAAGAGCCTGTCTTATGTATTTCAATACAACCACATGCTGAAATGCTCCATCAACATTCCAAATAAAAGTCTTGCCACTTTGGGCAAAAACATAGCTTAGCCAAGAGGCTAACCCTACAAACAACAAAGTATAGGCAAGTAAAAATATACCCGCCTTTCTTGCTTTACTATAATTTTTCATTTTTTCTTTTCTCCTTTTAGTCATCAACATTTTATCACAATTTCCTCTTTCTGTCATCTTTAACCTGCTTTTTACTTAAATTATCGTGAACTACTTTTCCTTTAAATTATTTGCTCTTTCTTTTGTTATAATTTTGTAGTTCCCAAGTTGTTCTAATAAGAATAACGTAAAAATTGCGAAAAATATTGCATTTAAATAAGAATTAATTAAAAATTAAGGAAATCTTAAGATATGAACAGCGGAATGTTTTTGTGTAATAAGAAATTACTCTGTAATTTCTTATTACACAAAAAAATCGCTGTATCATTTGCCCGATACAGCGATTTTCATTATTTATATTTTTTTAATTTCTATCTGATACCAATATATTCTTTAATAATGATTTGTTAGATTCATTATTTTTTCCAAATATTTTATCTACTGCTTCAACTACAAAAGCATATATTAGCAATCCTACTACAGTTCCAACAGTATTAAATATTAAATCATTTACATCTGCTGTTCTGAAATTATAACCAATGAACACATTTGTTAATAACTGTCCACTCTCAACTAAGAAGCTAATAATCAATCCGATAACCGTAATACTTTTCCATTTTTTTCCTTTAATCATTCCCAGCAAAAAACCAATAGGCACAAACATGGCAACATTCAGTAAACTTGTCATATGTAAAGCATCCTTAAATGGTATTAAATTAATATCTCTTCCTAACTTAATGCCGCCAAGCTCTTCACGCATAATCAGATTTTCACTAAAAATCGGAAACTGTGTTTTATCTACCATCAAAATTAAATATGCCATTAGTAAAGCTAAAATCACTATATCCCTAACAGTATTAATTTTGAAAATTACAATTAACATTATTGATAGAATTACGGCAATCACAATAGCAATTACCAATTCTTTAAGATTAAAATTTATCATCAAATCCCCCCTTTATCTGTACTTTCTAGCCTCTGTTCTGTGCGTCTACTAAATTCTTGCTATGGTAAATTTCTCTAAGCTTTGGCTTTTCGATTTTTCCTGTGGCATTTCTTGGTACTTCCGCAAAAATCACCTTTCTAGGTCTCTTATATCTTGGAAGTTCCTTACAGAATTCATTAATTTCTTCTTCTGTACATTCTGTATCAGGATTTAATTCAATGATTGCTGCGGAGATTTCACCTAAACGTTCATCCGCTAAGCCGATTACGGCAACGTCCTTTATTTTTGGATGCTTGCTTAAGAAGTTTTCAATCTGTACAGGATAAATATTTTCACCGCCACTAATGATAACGTCTTTCTTTCTGTCAACTAAGTAAATAAAGCCGTCTTCGTCCATTTCAGCCATATCACCTGTGTAAAGCCAGCCATCCTTTAAGCAGGCTGCTGTTGCTTCCTCATCATTATAGTAACATGTCATAACTCCGGGACCTTTTACAATAAGTTCTCCAACTTCACCCTGAGCCACTTCATTGCCATCTGTATCAACTATCTTTGCTTCCCAGCCATAGCCGGGGATACCAATAGCACCTACTTTATGTATGTTTTCCACGCCTAGATGTACGCAACCAGGTCCAATTGATTCGCTTAAACCATAGTTTGTGTCGTACTGATGATGTGGAAAATATTCTTTCCAACGTTTAATCAGACTCTGTGGAACAGGCTGTGCTCCAATATGCATCAATCTCCACTGGTCTAAATTATAATCTTCTTTTTTAATTTCTCCTCTGTCTAATGCAAGAAGAATGTCCTGAGCCCAAGGAACTAATAACCATACAATTGTACATTTTTCATTAGAAACTGTTTCCATTATTGTTTTTGGTGTTACACCTTTTAGAAGGACTGCCTTGCCACCTGTTAATAAGCTACCGAACCAATGCATTTTTGCACCTGTATGGTAAAGAGGTGGTATGCACAAAAATACATCATCTTTTGTTTGTCCATGATGATTCTGTTCAACCTTTGCTGCATGCATAAGGCTTTCGTGATTATGTAAAATAGCCTTTGGAAATCCTGTTGTGCCTGATGAAAAATAAATAGCTGCATCGTCCTTGTCTGTGATTTTCACGTCCGGTGAAAGTGATGAACAGTTAGATACCAATTCATTGTAATCCTCGGCAAATGATGGACAGTCACCGCCTACATAGAAAAGAATTCTCTTTTCATCTATTTCATCAACTATTTCCTCTAATCTTCCAATAAATTCAGGTCCAAAGAAAAGCACGTCTGTTTCTGATAATTCTAAACAGTATTTAATTTCATGTTCGTCAAATCTAAAGTTCATTGGAACTGCCAAAGCTCCCATTTTCAAAATACCAAAGTAAATAGGTAACCATTCTAAACAGTTCATCATAAGAATGGCAACTTTGTCTCCTTTTCTGACACCACGACTAATTAACAAATTAGCAACTCTGTTTGCCTTTTCGTTAAATACATGCCATGTAATTTCTCTTCTATATTGCTGACGCAAATCCGGCTGAATCAATTCATATTCACGCCATGTAACTCTCTTTTTCTCCTGAATTTCAGGATTAATTTCTACTAAAGCCACATCATCTGCAAATTCTTTTGCATTTCTCTCCAATAATTCTGTAATTGGCATTTACTTGTCCTTCTCTCTCTTTATTTTGATGTATAACATTATCTATAAATGTTATTTTTAGTTTCTACACTAAAACATTGTCTATGAATATTGTTTCATTTCTGCAATATAACACTGCCTGACAATGTTACGTTTTTAATTTCTTCTATGTTAGAACTTCTTAATTATGATTTATAGTCTAAATGCCTTATAATCTCTAACCTAGAAAAAATTAAATAAGTTATTTGCGTTTTCGCCTAAAATAATTTTATTTTCTTTTTCTGATAATCCTACTTTTTCAAAATCTTCCAAAGCCTGCTTTTGGTCGTACCATGGAGTGTCTGTTCCAAAAATAACTTTGTCTGCCCCATGTTTTCTGACTATTCTCGCAAATTGTTCCTGTGATATTTTTACAGGGAATTTTTTATTTAATACAACTGCTGTGTCAAAATACATTGGAAGACCGGCTAATTTTTCTTCTACTTCATCCCACATTCTCCAACCGCCTAAATGTGCCAAAATAAGCTTCTCCGGCTGAATGTGTTTCCACAAATTAAGAACCATGTCAGGGGTACAATGCACTCTGCTTGGTAAACCTACGTCCTCACCTGCATGTACAATAATTCCCAAGTCTTTGTTTGCTGCGTAATCAATTAATCTTAAATACTTTTCGTCATCAAAAAAAGTATTCTGATAGTCAGGATGAATTTTTATTGCTTTTAAATCCATTGCCACAATGTCATCAATTATCTCTTTGTAATTCTCGCAATTAGGATGAATTGCCCCGAAATAAAAGATTTTGTTTTCTGACATTTTTTCATTGTATTCCACTGATAGTCTGTTAATTTTTTCAGGCTGCCTTGTGTTGGTAGCTACGGGACAAACCACTGACAGGTCTATGCCTGCATTGTGGGTGCTTTCTATTAATCCCTGCAATGTTGGTATTCTCTCGTGTTTTACCACCATCTTCTGACCTTTTAAGATTTCTTTTTCCATGTTGGCTATAGTCTTATCTGCTATAGCCTCAGGAAATGTATGTGCATGAATATCAATTATCATTAACCTATTTCGTAACCTCTCTCAAATGCTTTTACGTTGATGTCAATTGTTTTTGGTGGAACTTTTTTCTTTATTACTTCAATCCACTGTTCCTTCTCAAAATCCATTTTGCTTGCTGCAACACCAAGAATAATTACGTTAAATACTCTTGAATTACCTAATTCTAAAGCTTCTTTCTGAGCATCAACTGATATAACTTTATATTTCTCAGAAAGATGTTCAATTATACCTTCAGGGTATTTTGCTACACCTGTTACAACAGGCATAGGATCTATTTTCTGATCATTTACAATAATTACTCCGTCTTTCTTTAAGAAATGTGCGTAACGTAATGCCTCTAATTTTTCAAAGGCAATAAGCACGTCTGCCTGACCTTCTTCAACAATTGGCTCTGTTACTTTTTCGCCATATCTTACATAAGTAACAACGCTACCGCCACGCTGTGCCATACCGTGTACTTCTGAAAGTTTTACATCATATCCGTTTTCTACAGTGATACCACCTAAAATTCTACTTGTAAGGAGAGTACCCTGACCACCAACGCCTACTATCATAATATTCTTTGTTTCTGCCATGATTATTCTCCTCTTCTTTCTAATTCAATTGCTCCGAATTTACAGTTACTCATACAAAGTCCACAACCGTTACACATTGTCTTATCAATTGCAACTGTTCCGTCTGCATTCTTTGTCATTGCAGGACAACCCGGAACTAAACACTGACCGCATTTTACGCATTTTTCAGGAATTGTGTAACACTTGCCCTTTGGAACAAATGATTTTAACAATGCACATGGTGACTGTGAAATAATTACAGAAACTTCGTCTCTTGCAACTTCTTCTTTTACAACCTTTGCTAATCTGTCAACATCAAATGCATCAACAACTTCTACGTGCTGTACACCTAATGCCTTACATAAATCTACTAAATCTACTGCATAAGCCGGTTCTCCTGCTAAAGTTTTTCCTGTAGCTGGATGATCCTGATGACCTGTCATACCTGTTGTTGAGTTGTCGAGAATAATAACTGTTCCTGTTGATTTGTTGTATACCATGTTCATAAGTGAGTTTACACCTGTATGTAAAAATGTACTGTCACCTATTACTGCAACCCAATTCTTAATGTATTCTTTACCTTTTGCCTTCTCCATACCATGAAGAGTTGAAATACTTGAACCCATACATAATGTAGTGTCAACTACTCCAAGTGGATTGACTGCACCTAATGTGTAGCATCCAATATCGCCTGCTGCATGAATTCTTAATTTCTTTAATACTGAATATGTACTTCTATGTGGACAACCAGGACAAAGAATTGGTGGTCTTGCAGGTGCTTCTTCTGCTTCTGCTATTTCCACTTTTTCCCCAAGGAGTTTTTCTCTTAACATGTTTGCACTGTATTCTCCCTGAATTGTAAATAAATTCTTACCATCACATTCAATTCCCATTGCCTTAACTTGTTCTTCAATTACAGGTTCAAGTTCTTCTACAACTACAACTCTGTCAACCTTGCTTGCAAATTCCTTAATTAAATCTTTTGCTAAAGGATGAACCATACCAAGTTTAAGCACTGATGCATTTGGTAATGCTTCTTTTACATACTGGTAAGGAATACCACTTGTAATAATACCGATGCTTGTGTCGTTGTATTCAACCTTGTTAATATCTAATGTGCATGCATCTTTTTCTAGTCTCTTCATACGTTCTTCTACACGTACATGTGCCTTAATTGCGTTTCCTGGCATCATTACATTTTTTGCAACATTTCTTTCGTAAGGTTTGTCTTCTACTTCTACTCTATCTTCTAAATTAACAATTCCCTGTGAATGAGCAAGTCTTGTTGTTGTTCTTAAAATAATTGGTGTATCGTATTCTTCTGATATTTCATACGCTCTCTTTGTAAACACTCTTGCTTCTTCACTGTCTGATGGTTCAATAACGGGAATCATTGCCGCACGACCTACCATTCTTGTATCCTGTTCGTTCTGTGAACTGTAAATTCCCGGATCATCTGCAACAACTACTACCATACCACCATTTACTCCAATGTATGAACCTGAATAAAGTGGATCTGCTGCTACATTTAAACCAACCATCTTCATCATTGTCATAGAACGGATTCCTGCCATAGATGCACCGATAGCCACTTCGGCAGCAACCTTTTCATTTGGAGCCCATTCTGCATAAATACCATCATATTTCACTACGTTTTCGCTTACTTCTGTACTTGGAGTTCCTGGGTATGCTGATGTCACCTTAACTCCTGCTTCGTAAGCACCTCTGGCAATAGCTTCATTGCCTAACATAATTGTCTTTTTACTCACTTTTATATCCTACCTCTCTTTTAAAATAGACACTTTTTTCACTGCTTTAAAGTCATAAAGTATATTATAATTTATCCATTTCTATAAGTCAATGAAGCTATTTTCTTTCAACACGTGTTACTTTTGTTAGTTTTTTTATTTAATCTTTTCTAAAATGTATAATAAAAAAACCTTTAATCTGATAGATTGCACTGTAATATCAAATTAAAAGTTTTTTCTATTATTAGTATTCTGCCTTTTTCTAAATTGTTTGCCTTTTTAATTTTTAGTCAATTAGTATCTTAATATATAAAAGCTATATTATTAAACGTTTTTTCAATATCAATGAAAGGACCTTCATATTTCTCATCAATTTCATTATTTAATGAATTAATGAAACTACGACAATCCTGATATGATTTTTGTCTATCTTTAACTGTCCATGCTGTTCCTATAACCCATGTAGGCTCCATAACCTTAAACATTTTTTTTAACATACCTTTTTGATATGATGTATAACCAAAAACGCCATGATGAGGCATTTTTAAAATTAACTCCTCAAATTTGTTCTTAGATAATTCAGATATATATTGGCTATATTTGTAATTTCCACTCTTATCTTGTTCTAAAAGTTTTTCTATTCCTTCTATAGCACCTTTATTCGTTGCCACTTTAATATCTGACATAATATCAATTTTAAAGTTTCCAGTCCCATTTGTTCCCATAGTTTTGTCCTTAATTACCACCATTAAAGTGGAGTTATTAACATCGTCTTCTGGCTGACCATTGTCAAATTTTGTTATAGCAGGCAGTATCGTCATAAACACACCACCTCCTACATTTACTTTTTTTATAGTATTTTTGCAGCTCCATGTAGATGCTTTACCATTAGCTTTTTTTACTAATTTTGCCAATCCACTAAGCTTGTCCTTCACATTAAAATTACTAATGTCATAGTTATATCTCGTAAAGACGCACACATTTTCTACAGTAAATTTTCCTGTCATAGCGGCTAAATCCTTTAAGTCTGCTAAAAGATTATAATGTTTATGACTAGCATCACCATTTGTAATATATACATAGTTCAAATATAAAGTACCGATATGTACCTTAATTTTTTTGTTTTTTTTCATTTCATTATATAATGATTTTAAGCCTTTTACATGATCAATATGTGCATGTGTCAAAACCATATTATCTATTTTATAAGTAGTACTCGATTTATTATAAATCGATGTTTTTTTCAAATTTGTCAAAGTTTCTATTGAATCATTTTTATCTCCAAAATCAATTAGATTTCTACTTACGATACTACCATTTTTTTTAATAATAATTGATGTGCAATCTGCTTTTACTTGCGTGCCATTTAGAGATTTAACATATACCTTATAATCTTTGTTTTTACAATTAAAAAAATAATGGTCATCTGCTGCACTTACATTAATCAATGATGTGTACTGTAACACAAGTGTAAATAATAAAATTACAACTAGTGAAATTAAAAAATTTTTTGAACTTTCTTTCATATTCATCCTCCTAAAAAATATTTTCTATTTTTGTTTTTTTCATACTCTAACAGTAAAGTAATTCATTGTCAACTTCTACATATTTTTAAACTATTAGCAAATCACTAATTTGGCATCTTTTATTAAAATAATGTTATAATTTATTTTTGGAATTTACAATTTAAATTTGCTAATGAAATACATTGCAATTTTTTGTTATAATTCATTATTATAAACAATTACTTATATTTTAACTTGAAGGTGATTTTATGTTACACGATGCAGATATTAGAGAACCTCTTTTTGATTATTTAGAGGATTCTTACGGAAAAATACGAATACTTGAAGAAGTGCAGATTTCCCGCTCAAGAGCCGATGTTATTATGATTACTGATGATTCTTTAGTGGGACTTGAAATAAAAAGCGACGCAGATACATATGTAAGATTAGAAAGACAGGTAAAAGACTATAATCTTTTCTTTGACTATAATTATGTTGTAGTTGGTTCAACTCACGCAAAGCACGTTAATGAGCATATACCTGACAGTTGGGGAATTATTTCTGCTGAACTAATTGACGGCAACATGGACTTCTATGTACTACGGGAACCTACACGAAATAAACGCCAGCGTATTAAGCGTAAGCTTAGTTTATTATGGCGACCTGAACTTGCACATATTCAGGAACGAAATGAACTTCCAAAGTATAAACAAAAAAGCAAGGATTTTGTTGTAAACAAGCTTATTGAAAAACTTCCACGAGAGCAACTTGATTTAGAAATCAGCACTGAACTTTTTGAGCGAGACTATACTTTGATTGCTGACATAATCGCAAACTACAAGAAGGAAGATCAAAAGCCTGTTAAGAAAAGACGTTCCCGAAAAACAAAAAAAATTACCAGAAAGCATGTATAAATCAAAAGGTACTACTAAAATTAAGAATATCATTCTCGAATATTTAGTAGTACCTTCTATTATTTCAAATAAATTTTTTTTCTTGGTAGGAAGCTCTTGGCTATTGTTGCCATTTCCTGTGGTGTTTCCTTCATTCCGCCACGAACCCAGTTTTCCACAACAGCCGTACAGCCAAAAACAATATAGTATCTGTAATATTCAAACTGTTTCAGAGATTCATCCATAAACTTATCTTTCCATCTAAGCATATATTTGTCATGTATGTAATATCCCATTTTTTCATAACCGGTCTGGTTGTTCACACTAAAGCACAACAAACCTGCTTTGATTTTATCCTCATAAAAATAATTAAACAGACCATAGAAAAAGCCCTCTGCGTTTCCTCCTTCTGTAGCCTCAACAATTTTTTGAATATCTTCGGCAATTTCATCCTGTAACTGCTCAAGCATATCCACAGGGTCACGATAATACTGATAAAAAGTTGTTCTAGTCACATCAGCTTTTTTCGCCAACTCGCTTACTGTAACATCCATAACATTTTTCTCTTTCAGTATTTCAATTAAAGCCTCCGTAAGTATCTTTTTTGTTCGTCTTATTCTTTTGTCTACCTTACAAGTGTTTTCCATTTTGCGCCTCCTATACCTTGAAGGATATTCCTCAAAATTGTATTTTACCACTTTTAGACATATTAGTAAAATTGTAAAAGAAGCCTACTTGTAAAAAGGAAAGGTTATTCCGCTGGCACTACCATACTGTGACCATACCGTAGTCCATTTTGTCATTTTCCATTTTGACTTTTCTTTTTTGAACCAAATAAAATGACCTGCTTCATGGTCTGATTCAACATAATACACTTTGGCAGTTTTATTTGTATTATAAAAAACCTTATAGTATTCTATGTCGTCAATCATGTTTGTCTGTTTATACTGATTCTTAAATTCACTTCCAAATAAAAGAGTGTTACCTTCTACAAAAATATATGGCACAAAAATTATTAAAATCATGGCAACTATTACAATTATTTTTATTTTCTTTTTCATATTTACCTCCTTGTGTATAAAAAACAAAACCCTGCCACAACAGCAAATCTCTCAGATTCTATCTGATACATTAACTGTTATGCCAGAGTCTCTTATATTCTTATTAGTATTAATGTTTCTAAAATCTTAAATTCTTCACTGCCTTCTCATTCACGTACCTATCTATATATCCACAGTATAACACTTTCATTTTTTTCTGCAACCTTTGAACTACCCAAACAGTTTTTCTATAACCCTATGAACTGTTGTAATTTCATTTTGCATATAGGCATTTGCTCCACAAAATAGTAAGCCATTATCTACATTTCCCTCTGCTGCATTAATTAAACGCTCTGTAATGCAATATGGTATGTTTGCCGGATTGCATTTTTTGAGACATTTAAGGCATTTCTTTGGTGGAAAATTTTCTCCTGCCATAACCTGACTCATAAACTTATTTTTGATGGCTCTTCCAGGCATCCCCACCGGACTTTTCACAATTGTAATTTCATCTTCTTTCGCATTAACATAAGAATTTTTATAATTAATGTGAGCGTCACATTCTTCCGTTGTCACAAATAATGAACCTACCTGAACTCCGTCCATTCCTAAGTCAAATGCATTTTTCACATCATCTCCTGTTGTAATTCCACCTGCCAAAACAATGGGGATTTTTTTTGAATATTTATTCTCGTATTCCTGAACTACTTTTTTAATTTCCAAAACTTCCTCACTGTAATCCTTTATATATTTTCTTTCAAATTTATCATTTTGATTATCTTCAGAAATTTTCAAACCACAATTTTCATTTTTTTTGCATGCACCGAAACCGTACTTCTCCAGCTCATCTTTTTTAAATCCAAGATGACCACCTGCTTTTGGTCCTTCAATAACCACTAAATCGGCTGTTTTCTTGTATCGTGTATCCCAGTATTTTAAAATAACCTGAGCTGACTTTTTACCTGATACAATGGGGGCTATTTTTGTTTTGTAACCTTGCACAAAAGCAGGTAAATCCACCGGTAGTCCTGCGCCGGAAATAATAATGTCTGCCCCTGCCTTCACTGCTGCAAGCACCTGCTCTTTATAATTGGTAAGCGCAGTCATTATGTTAAAGCCTAAAATTCCTTTTGGAGCAATTTTTCTGGCTTTTTTCAATTCCTTCTCAATGGCACGTAAATTAGCTGCCAAGGTATTAACGTAAAAATCCTTTTCCTTAAATCCAATTTGTGCCGTGGAAATAATTCCAACACCACCTTCATTTGCTACCGCTCCTGCAAGATTTCCCAAAGAAATTCCAACGCCCATTCCACCTTGAATTAATGGAATTTTCGCCTGCAACTCCCCTATTTTTAAAGGTTTAATATTCATTACATTCTCCTAAATCGATTATATCTTTCATTAACAATTTCTTTCTCTGATAAATGAGATTTGCTAATTAAAAATTGGTCTATTTCTGTTTTTAGCCTATCAGTTACAAATTCAAGGGTTGTAACATTATAGTCAACAGGTTCCTTAAATATTTTTTCAATTACATTTAACTGCTTCAAATCATCCGCTGTCATTTTCATGGCTTCTGCCGCTTTGTCAGCTTTTTTTCCATCTTTCCAAAGAATACTTGCATAGCCTTCAGGAGACAAAATCGAATACACTGAATTTTCCAGCATCCAAACTTCATTGGCAACTGCCATGGCTAAGGCACCGCCACTTCCCCCTTCTCCTACAAAAATAGAAAGAATAGGTACTTTTATTGCTGACATTTCAAAAAGATTTCTTGCTATGGCTTCACCCTGACCCCTTTCTTCTGCCTCCAAGCCGCAAAATGCTCCCGGAGTATCAACGAAGCATATTATAGGTCTGTGGAATTTTTCTGCCTCTTTCATTAAACGCAAAGCCTTTCTGTAGCCTTCCGGTGATGGCATGCCAAAGTTTCTGCTAATGTTTTCTTTTGTGTTGTGACCTTTTACCTGAGCGATAACTGTTACCGGCTTATTGTTAACAGTTCCAATTCCACCAACAATTGCGCTGTCATCTCCAAAATATCTGTCACCATGCAACTCTGTAAAATTCTCCACAAGTTTTTCTATATAATCAAGTCCTGTAGGACGTTTGTTCTCTCGTGAAATCTGAACTTTTTCCCAAGGTGTCAAATTGTTCTGAAACGTCTTATTTTCTGTTTCACAATTTCCGTCGTTTACCGGAGATTTTTCTGAATCACTTTCCAACTTTTCTCCCTGCCAGTTCGTGTCGTCCCCGATTTTATTATTTGACGCACCATTCTTCTTAGAATAATGAAGTTTAATAATCTCTGACAACTTATTTTTTAAATTCTGTCTTTCCACAATTAAGTCTATAAAACCATGTTCAAGCAGAAACTCTGACTTCTGAAATCCTTTTGGTAGTTTCTGTCCTATTGTCTGTTCAATTACTCTGGGACCTGCAAAACCTATTAACGCGTCAGGTTCTGCCATAATAATATCCCCAAGCATTGCAAAACTTGCAGTAACTCCACCTGTTGTTGGATCGGTTAAAACAGATATATAGAGATTTCCACTTTCGCTGTGACGTTTTAGGGCTGCCGATGTTTTTGCCATTTGCATAAGGGAAATAATTCCCTCCTGCATTCTTGCCCCACCGGAACATGCCACAATTACAAGAGGAAGATTTTCTTCTGTGGCTTTCTCTACAGTTCGTGTAATTTTTTCGCCAACAATTTCTCCCATACTTGCCATTAAGAAACGCCCGTCCATTACCGCCAAAGCAACTTCACTGCCGTTAATTAAAGCTTTTCCTGTTATTACTGCTTCTTCTAATTTTGTTTTTTCTTTTACTTCCAATAATTTCTTTTCATACTCTTTATCTCCAAGTGGATTGCTAATTTCCAGTCCCTCAAACCATGGTTCGAAAGTTCCCTTATCAACAAGCATTTTGATTCTGCGCTTTGCGTGCATTCTCACATAACCGCCACATTTAGGGCAAATATAGCCATTCTCCCTGACCTCTTCTGACAATACCATTTGACCACATTTTTTACATTTTCCAAAAAGTCCTTTTGGCACATCCGGCTTTGGAATTTTTATTGTCACATATCCACTTCTTTGTTTTTTTATTCTTGTTTTTAGTCTCAACTTACAGCTCTCCTCTGCTTATTAAACTGCTCAATAAAATCTACGTCAAAATCCCCCGAAATAAATTTTTCATTATTTATTATTTCGTATTCGTAATCTATATTTGTATCAATGCCTTCAATTACCACTTCTCCAAGGGCACTTCGCATTTTGTTAATTGCTTCCTGTCTGTTGTCACCATAAACTATAAGTTTTGCTAACATTGAATCATAGTAAGGTGTAACTTCGTACCCTGTAAAAATAGCTGAATCAACACGTACGCCATTTCCACCTGGAAAATGCATTTCTGTAATTTTTCCGGGACTTGGTCTAAAATTCTCCTCTGGATTTTCCGCATTAATTCTGCACTCTATTGAATGGCCTTTAATTTCAATTTCATTTTGTGTAAAAGGAAGTTTCTCTCCCTGAGCAATTTTAATTTGCTCTTTTACAATATCTATACCTGTTATATTTTCTGTTATTGGATGCTCCACCTGAATTCTTGTATTCATTTCCATAAAATAATATTTACCTGTTTTCTCTAACAAAAATTCAATTGTGCCGGCATTTTCATAACCTGCTGCTTTTGCGGCTCTTACTGCCGTCTCGCCCATTTCTTTTCTTAATTCTTCTGACAAGGCGCTAGACGGTGCCTCCTCAATAATTTTCTGATGATTTCTCTGAAGAGAACAGTCACGTTCCCCTAAATGCACTACATTTCCATATTTGTCTGCTAAGATCTGGAATTCAATATGACGTGGATGTTCCACAAAATGTTCAATGTACATGGTGTTGTCTCCAAATGCCATTTCACTTTCTTTTTGTGCAGCCTTAAAAGCACTATCGAATTCCGACGGTGTAAAAGCCACTCTCATACCTTTTCCACCACCACCTGACGCTGCCTTAATCATAATGGGATAGCCAACCTTCTCAGCTACCTGCTTTCCCTTTTCAACCTCTACAATTCCACTATCATTTCCGGGAATTACCGGAACATTAGCTTCTATCATGGTTGTTCTCGCCTGTACTTTGTTTCCTAAATTTTCAATAACTGTATGATTTGGTCCAACGTATGTGATGTTACATGTTTCACATAATTTTGCAAAAGTTGGATTTTCTGATAAAAAGCCAAAACCCGGATGAATTGCATCTGCGCCTGTTGTAATGGCAGCACTAATAATGCTTTCCATGTTCAGGTAACTTTCGCTGGACTTTGTTTCACCTATGCAAACAGCTTCATCTGCTAACTGGGTGTGCAATGCTTCCTTGTCTGCAACAGAATATACTGCAACAGTTTCTATGCCCATTTCCCTACAAACTCTTATAATTCTTACTGCAATTTCACCTCTGTTTGCAATTAACATTTTTCGTATCACCAAAATCACCTCTAATTTCCAATTATCTGTTTTATTAAATTAATCTTCCTATCCACATCAAAACTGCCGGTTTCTTTGCCGCCCACATTCTATATTGCTTTAAACTGGCATTAAATCCTGTCACTGTTTTTCAACTGCAATAGGTCTTTTTATTAATTTTTAACCAACCATAAATGTAAGTTCTGCCGTCACTACCACTTTTCCATTAACGGAGGCTTTTGCCTCTCCAATTCCCATAGGTCCTTTTTGTCTGATTATTTTTGTTTCAAGCTTAATCTTGTCACCGGGAACTATTTTCCCTTTAAAGCGACATTTGTTAATTCCACCAAAGAATGCTGTTTTTCCTTTGTTTTCTTCCTGACTTAAAATTGCAACTGCTCCAACCTGTGCCAATGCCTCTACTGTTAAAACTCCAGGCATTACAGGCATCCCCGGAAAATGTCCCTTAAAAAAATCTTCCCTGTAAGTTACGCATTTGTAGCCAACAGCATAAACTCCAGGCTCATAATCTTCAATATAATCAATCAATAAAAAAGGATGTCTGTGAGGTATAATTTCCTGTATTTGTTTTATGTTTAACATTTATTTCCTACTTTCTAATTTTTTACAACTTTTCTTCTATTCTATAACGAACATTTCCTGACCAAATTCCACAGGTGATTCATTGTCAACTAACACTTCTTTAACCACCCCATCGAACTTTGACTCAATTTCATTCATTAGTTTCATAGCTTCAACAATTGCCAGTGTTTGTCCTTTTTTTACTTTGTCACCCACTGAAACAAAAGGTGGCTCATCTTCTGCCGGTGCCAGATAAACTGTTCCAACTAACGGAGATGTAACAATGTTTCCTTTTATTTCTTTTTCAATTTCAGACTGCTTACCGCTATTCTCACTGCTTCCCAAATTTTCCTGATTGTTAGCAGGATTAACATTTTCCTGAGAAATAGTAGCTGTAGTTTTTGCATCTGTTATGGCAACCGTTTTCTTTTCGTCATAAATTGTGCCTTTTGAAAGTTGTAATTTTACTCCATTTTCTTCATATCTAAATTCGTATAAATTAGAATTTGATACTTCATTTATTAAAATTTTAATATCCTTAATGTCCATTTTTTCCCCTTTACTTGCTATATTTTCTTACAGCTAAAGTTGCGTTATGTCCACCAAAACCTAATGAGTTACTAAGTGCAAAATCAACATTTGTTTCAACGCCCTGTCCCATTACATAATCAAGGTCTAACTCCTCATCCGGCTCTGTTAAACCAACTGTCTCATGTATATAACCTTCGTTAATACTCTTTACACATGTAATAAATTCAACACCACCTGCGGCACCTAGCAAATGTCCAATCATTGATTTAGTTGAATTTACTTTTACATTCTTTGCTGCCTCTTTAAGTGCAAGTTTAATGGCTCTTGTTTCAAATAAATCATTGTGATGTGTACTTGTTCCATGAGCGTTAATGTAGTCAACGTCTTCCGGCTTTGCCCCTGCTTCTTTTATGGCAAGTTCCATTGCTTTTGCTGCTCCACTTCCATCTTCAGCAGGTGATGTAATATGGTAAGCATCACAGGTTGCTCCGTAACCTACCACTTCCGCCAAAATATTTGCACCTCTGTCTAAGGCATGTTCCAGTTCTTCAAGAACAACTATTCCTGCACCTTCTCCCATTACAAAACCACTACGTTTCTTATCAAATGGAATTGATGCCTGTGTTTTGTCAGTTGTTTTTGTTAATGCTGTAAGACTTGTAAAACCTGCAACCCCTAAAGGTGTAATTGAACTTTCTGTTCCCCCTGCTATCATTACGTCGGCTTCGCCACACTGAATTGATCTGTACGCCTCGCCAATTGAATGTGTTCCTGTTGCACAGGCAGTTACCACATTAATACATTTTCCTTTTGCTCCAAAGGCGATTGCCACGTTACCTGCCGCCATGTTTGTAATCATCATTGGCACAAGCAATGGTTTAATTCTGCCGGGACCTCTTTCCAGAAGCTTTTTGTTTTCTTCTTCCATATCCTTCATGCCACCAATACCTGAGCCAACACTTACTCCCACTTTGTAAGGGTCTTCTTTTGTCAAATCAAGCCCTGACTGTTCAAGTGCCTCCTTTGCTGCACACACAGCATACTGTGAAAATGGTGACATTCTCTTTGCCGCCTTAAATTCCATTCTTTCTTTTGCCACAAAGTCTTTAACTTCTGCTGCTAATTTTACAGAATAATCTGTTGTGTCGAATTTGGTAATTTCGTCAATACCAACTTTTCCTGCTTTAATTCCCTGCCAAAATTCATCTACACTATTTCCAATTGGTGTTATTGCACCCATACCTGTTACTACAACTCTTCTCATATGACACCTCGCTACATTACCATTCCACCATCAATGTGAAATACCTGTCCTGTTATATAATTACTTTTTTCACCTGCTAAAAACGCCACTAACTCGGCAACTTCCTCAGGCCTTCCAAATCTGTTAAGGGGAATTTGTGAAACTGCCTGCTCTTTTACCTTGTCAGATAATTTTGCAGTCATGTCTGTTTCAATAAATCCCGGTGCAATTGCATTTACATTAATATTTCTTGATGACAATTCTCTTGCCATTGATTTTGTAATTCCAATTACTCCTGCTTTCGCCGCTGAATAATTAACCTGCCCGGCATTACCTGCAACTCCTGAAACTGAAGTCATGTTAATGATTTTTCCATGTCTTTGTTTCATCATTATTCTTGAAGCAAATTTAATGCAGTTAAATGTTCCTTTTAAATTAGTATTAATTACAGCGTCGAAGTCTTCTTCTTTCATCGCCATACACAAACCATCTCTTGTAATACCTGCATTGTTTACTAAAATATCAATGGAACCAAATCTGTCTTTTACTTCATTAGTAAATTCACTGCATTTATTAAAATCTGAAATGTCGCATTGCATGGCTGTTGCCTTGCCGCCTGCATTTTCAATTTCTTTTACTACTGTTTCTGCTTTTTCTCTGGAGCCTGCGTAGTTTACAATTACTGTGGCACCAAGTAAAGCTAGTTTTTTTGCAATGGCAGCTCCTATGCCTCTTGAAGCTCCTGTTACAATTGCTACTTTATTTTCCATATAAAACCTCTGTTCCAGATAATCAAAATCTACACTATCTTTCCCCTGCACATAGGCAATATGCATTCACGAAAGCACGCTCCCGCTGCCTTCAGCTCGTAGCGGTTCTACAAAGCCGACTTCGCTGCCTTTGTGAACCCACGGCTTCAGAGCACTTTCTTAGAATGTTTATTACCTATGTGCAACGTACTGGGAAGGCTTGTACGTGCATTATCCTAAGTGTAACGTGCTTTCGTGAATGTATATCTGCAAAGCAGAAAGAAGAAAAGCTATATTTTTGATTATCTTGATTTTATTCTTTAATATTTTTTACTTTTCTAAAAAAATAGTTAAATTATCTTATTAATTTTTAATTTTGATTTAGTTTTTTTAAGTCTTCATATTGACTTATGTTTATACATTTTACATTTCTGTCTATTTTGCGTAAGAAGCCTGCGATTGTTTTTCCGGGACCTATTTCAATAAATGTGTCTACGCCTTTTTCTATCATGTTTCTTACACTTTCTTCCCATCGAACCGGTGAGTAGACCTGTTTTATTAACAATTCTTTTGTTTTATTAACATCTTCCACATATTGTGCTGTTACGTTTGTAACGTATGGTATTGTTAATGGTGTGAATTGCACTTTTTCAAGTTGCTCTCCTAGTTTTTTTCCGGCTTCTTTTAGGAATTGTGAGTGGAAAGGCCCACTTACGTTTAATTCTACTGTTCTTCTGGCTCCGGCTTCTTTCAATGATTCCATTGCTTTTTCAACGGCATCTTTTTTTCCGGTTATTACAATTTGTCCCGGGCAGTTATAATTTGCCACTGACACGTTTTCCATCTTGTTTACAATATTATCTATTTGCTCAGCTGTCATTCCAAGAATTGCTGCCATTGTACCTTCACCTTTTGGCACAGCCCTGTTCATAAGAATTCCTCGTTGTCTTACCGTTTTTATGGCATCTTCGTAAGAAAAGCCACCGCTTACTGCAATTGCCGCATATTCTCCAAGGCTTAGTCCTGCTGTAACGTCAGGTTTAATTCCCCTGTTTTCTACTTCTTTTGTGATTGCAAGATATGTAGTAACCAAAGCCGCCTGTGTGTACTCTGTATCATTTATTTCCTGATTTTCCTGAAAACAGATTTTCTTTATATCAAAATCAAGTACCTGATCTGCCTTGTCAAATACTTCTTTTGACAAAACACTGTTTTCATAAAAGTCCTGTGCCATGCCTACTGTCTGCACACCCTGTCCCGGATATACAAATGCGATTTTACTCATATGCTCCTCCAAAAATTTTAAATACAACTCTAATTTTTCTCCACTGATTTTTAGATATGAATACTAAATTTTACTTTTAAAATCTCACGTCAAAATTCCAGCTTTAAAACTCTGCCAATCTATTTTCTATTACCTGTTGTCCTTGGGTTACAACTTTTTCGATAAGTTCCTTGCAGGTATATTGTTTTTTTACCAAACCGGCAATTTGCCCCGCCATTAGACTTCCTTCTTTTACGTTGCCCTCAACAACAGCTTTTCTTAAACCACCTAAAGTTAAAAGTTCTAACTCTTCCAATGTGGCACCTTCCTGCTCTTTTTTTATGTACTCATTGCTCATTTGATTTCTAAGTACACGTACAGGATGTCCTGTTGAGCGACCTGTTACCTTTGAGTCAATGTCTTTTGCCTTTATTATTTTTTCCTTATAATTTTCGTGAACGTTACATTCTTTTGTGGCAACAAAATGAGTTCCCATTTGAACTGCCTTAGCTCCCAACATCAGTGCCGCAGCAAAACCTCTTCCATCAGCGATCCCGCCTGCTGCAATGACAGGTATATTCACTGCATCAACAACCTGTGGCACCAAAGACATTGTTGTAATCTCGCCAATATGTCCTCCTGCCTCTGTTCCCTCTGCAACTACTGCATCGGCTCCACAGCGTTCCATCATTTTTGCCAAGGCACAACTTGCAACTACAGGAATTACTTTCACTCCAGCTTCTTTCCATTCTTTAATGTACTTTGCCGGATTTCCCGCTCCTGTAGTAACAACAGGTACTTTTTCTTCTACAATTACTTTTGCGATTTCATCTGCCTCCGGGTTCATTAACATAATGTTTACCCCAAAAGGTTTATCAGTTAATTTTTTTACTTCCCTAATTTGGTCTTTTACCCAGGATGCAGGTGCTCCACCTGAACCAATCAGCCCAAGTCCGCCGGCATTGGAAACGGCAGCTGCTAAATGATAGTCAGCCACCCATGCCATACCACCCTGAATTATGGGATATTCAATATTTAGTAATTCTGTTATCTCTGTTTTCATAACGAAATTTCCTACGCTTTTCTATTATTTATTGTCCTGAATATATTTCACAACATCTCCAACTGTCTTGATTTTTTCTAAATCTTCTTCAGGAATCTTTACGTCAAACTTATCTTCAAATGCCATTACAAGTTCAAATAAATCTAATGAGTCAGCTCCTAAATCTTCATTAAATGTTGCTGTTTCCACAACCTTGTCTTCATCTACTCCTAATTCTTCAACAATAATTTCCTTAATTTCTTCAAACATTTTTTAATCTCCTTATTCTTTTATAATTGGCTTTTTTTTGCTTATTGAAAACCTGTTTATAAAAAACTACTATTTTAAGTTCCATATAATTTTTTATTTTCAAAAGCAATTTTATATAATCCGGCTGTACCGGTTAATAACTAATAAAAAATATTTTACGGTTTTAGTTACAACTGCCATTAGCAAATTTCCAAATATGTTGCAGCAAGGGTTACTCCTGCACCAAAACCTGACATTATAATTTTGTCGCCTTTTTTTAGTTTGCCTGCCCTAAACAACTCGTCCAACAATATTGGTATGCAGGCAGATGATGTATTGCCATATTCTGAAACATTTGTTGGCACCTTATCCATGCTGATTTTCAAACGCTTGGCAATCCCCTGACAAATTCTTAAATTTGCCTGATGCAAAACAAACATATCCACATCGTCACTTGTTATATTCATTTTTTCCATTAATTCATTAATACATTTTGGAACTTCTTTTACGGCAAACCTAAAAATTTCCTGACCATCCATCTTTACAAAGGTGTCTAAGCTTTCCTGACCATTCATTTTTTCATATATATCTGAAATTTCCTGTTTTTCTTCTGTAAAAATTTTTCTTGGTCTTGCTGCGAACCCGTTATAACATGTAAGTGCTGAACCTTTTCTACCATCAGATTTCATAACAGTTTCAAAAACTGCAGCCTCGCTTGCCTTAACAATTGCAGCTCCTGCCCCGTCTCCAAAAAGAATACAGGTTCCTCTGTCACTCCAATCAACAATTCTTGACAAGCCCTCTGCTCCAATAATTAACGCTGTCTTCACTAAACCTGAATTAATATAACTTTGGACAGTATTGTATGCCATCATAAAACCGGTACAGGCTGTGTTAATGTCAAAACAAAAAGCATTTATGGCTCCAATTTGTTCCTGAACAAAGCAGGCTGTATTTGGAAGAATCAAATTGGAAGATACTGTAGAAACCACAATAACATCAATTTCTTCTGGCTTAATTCCTGCATTTTCCACTGCTCTTTTTGCTGCCTCAGTTGCCATAGTAGCAGTAGTTTCATTTTTCATAAGGTGTCTTTGCTTAACGCCGGTTCTTTCCTCAATCCAACTGTCACTTGTTTCAACAATTTTTGTTAAATCATTGTTTGTAACTATATTTTCAGGAACATATGAACCTGTTCCAACTATTTTTCCAAACATATTATCCTTACAGAAAATGTTATTAACATTTTTTGTACTCCTTCCCTGTTACGATTTATTTAAGCTTTCTCTACTTTACTCATTCTTTTTTTAATGAACTATTTGTCTTTTCTATACTCCAACATTTTATTTTTACGACAAATATTTTCTTTTGTCTTAGAACGCCTACAGTATAGCCACCTAAAAATTAATGGTCAATAGAATTTGGCAAAGCTAAACAACATGAAAAAAAGATGTCCTATAATGAACATTTCCTCTTGTTTTTGTTCATTATCGGGCATCTATTTTCTGATTTGTCTATTAAATTTTATATTTGATTAGCAATTTTATTTGCCCTTAGAGTGTTCTACATTTTACACTCCAGAAGCCTTTATTTTAAATGTTCCTTTGCTACTGCTTCTGTTTTTTCTTCATAACATTCAAATAAATCGTCTAACTCTTTCTGGTCCTGTTTCTTTGTAAATAAACTAATAATCGGTACAATAATCAAGCCACCAACCATGGCAACTACACCTGAGTTGATTGAAGACTTAAATACGTATGAAAGAACTGTTCCCCAACCTGTTGTATCAATTCCCGCAAGTGTAATTACAAGCTGTACAACAGCAATTCCGCAACCCCAGATGAAACATACAATTGTCGCTGCTTTTGTAACGCCCTTCCAGTATAGTCCATATAAAAATGGTGCAAGGAATGCTCCCGCTAAAGCTCCCCATGAAACACCCATCATCTGTGCTATAAATGTTACTTCAGGATGTGCATCCTTGAAAATGGCAATTATTGCTGAAACAAGTATAAAGAAAACAATAAATAAACGCATTATTGTTACCTGTTTCTTATCTGACATTTCCTTCTTTGATGCCGGCTTAATTACATCCAATGTAAATGTTGAACTTGAAGTTAAAACTAATGATGAAAGTGTTGACATTGAAGCTGATAAAACCAAAACAATTACTACTGCAACCACTATTGCAGGAAGTGTTGATAACATTGTCGGAATTATTGTGTCAAATAAAGGCTTACCTGTTGCCTCATTAATTGCAATTTTGTCGCTATATAATCTGCCGAATCCGCCTAAGAAATAACAGCCTCCTGCTACAATAATTGCAAATACTGTTGAAATAACTGTTCCCTTATGTATGTCTTTTTCACTTTTAATAGCATAGAATTTTCCAACCATCTGTGGAAGTCCCCATGTACCAAGTGATGTTAAAATAACCACAAATAATAATGCTAAAGGATCAGGTCCTAAAAATGCTGTGTAAGCGCCTTCCCAACCTGCATCTCCTGTAACTTTTGCAAGGCTCTTCGTTGCCTGTAAAAGACCACCGTTGTCCATTAAAACCGCACCAATAATAGCACAAATTCCAAATAACATAATGATTCCCTGAATAAAATCATTAATAGCTGTTGCCATGTAACCACCAAAAATTACATAGAATCCTGTAAGCACTGCCATTACCGCAATAACTACCCAATATGGAATGTCAAACACTAAACCAAATAAACTTGAAAGTCCATTGTAAAGTGATGCTGTGTACGGAATTAAGAAAATAAATACAATAACTGATGCAGCAACTTTTAAAGGTGTTGAATTAAATCTTTTTCCAAAAAAGTCCGGCATAGTCTTTGCATCAACGTGCTGTGTCATAACCCTTGTTCTTCTACCTAACACATTCCATGCAAGTAAAGAACCAATGAATGCATTTCCTAAACCTGCCCAAGTTGATGCAAGTCCGAAATTCCATCCAAACTGTCCTGCATATCCTACGAAGATAACTGCAGAAAAATAAGATGTTCCAAAAGCAAAGGCAGTAAGCCAAGGGCCTACTGAACGGCCTCCCAGAACAAATCCTGTAACGTCTGTTGCATGTTTTCTGGTGTAAAAACCTACAAAGATCATTACAGCAAAAAATACAACTAGCATAATTGAACATAATACTACTGTCATAATGTTCCCTCCATTAAAATTATTAAAATATATTCCGAGTCTTTAAAGCGTTAAACTTTAAACCGTTACGCTTTAAATTACTAAAGTGATTATATAAAAAAAAAGATGCTTTGTAAATAACAAAGCACCTGTTAGCTATCAACTGTTTCCTTTTCCTGCTCCTATCTTTATGTCAGAGCACATCCACAGCCGACTTTTTTATATTTCTTTTATCCAGCATCTACGTCTTCTATGCTGAATCTTATTAAATCTTTTCCACATAGACTGAACCTTAATATTATCTTCAAGCATTGGTCCTGTCTCAGCATATTTCATTCCATCTTCAATGGCTGCTTTTAGAATTTCCGTAATTAAAACTAACGGTAAGCCTTTCTTCTTATACTGATCTCTTACACCAACTAAATAAAGTTCCAATGTGTCAGGTTTAGAATATGGTGCATAAAGCATTCTTGCCCATCCAAAAGGAAACAATCTTCCATGAGATTTTTTTGAAGCCTTGCCCATTGAAGGAACAGTTACTCCAATAGCAACCATCTCATCTTTTTCATTTACAAGTAATGAAATAAATCTAACATTAACCATTAATATGAACTGATGAACATACTTTTTAATCTGTGCCTCAGATAAATCCACTTCACCATACAAAATCTTAGCAGTATCGTTTACTACATCAAATATATATTTTATGTACTTTCTAAGCTGCAGTCTGTTCTTAACTTTAACAATTTTAAGTTTATTATCTTTTAAAACTCTCTCACACATTTTGTCAAAAACAGGTGGTATTTCATCTGGTATATCTATTCTGTTTTCAATCCAATCCACAGATTTTACATACCCAAGGCGTTCCATATGTTCCTTATAATAAGGTGCATTATTAATCGTTATGAATATACCATCATATTCGAAACCTTCAATAAGCATTCCTTCCTGGTCCAAATCGCAAAATCCCATTGGTCCATGAACTGCTTTAAGTCCCTTTTCCCTGCCCCAATTTTCAACAGTCTTAAATAAAGCTTCTGAAACTTCGTAGTCGTCAATAAAATCCACTCTTGTAAATCTTATTCTTTTTCTATCCCATTTTGCATTTGCCTTATGACTGATTATGGCACCGATTCTTCCTACACACTCTCCATCTTTATATGCCAACCACTGTCTTGATTCAGCATACTCAAATGCCGGATTTTTCTTAGGATTAAAATTCGCCATTTCGTCTGAAATCAAATCAGGCATTGCCTGTGGCACATCTCTATACATTTTTTCATTGAAACCAGCAAAAGTTCTTAAATCTTTTCTGGTTTTAACTTCCTTTATTGTTACCATTATTTATCCTATGTTTTTTCATTTATATCATTCTACTAACCAATAGTCTGCCATCAAACTATTTTAGCTTTCCTTTTATAATTAGAAAATTATATTCTTTCACCTAAACTTGTTATCTTTTTTCGATTTCTCTAATCATATCGACTCTTCTCTGATGTCTTCCACCTTCAAATTCAGCTCCAAAGAATTCATCAAGAATCATCTTTGCAAGTTCAACACCTACAACTCTTGCACCAAATGCAATGATGTTGGCGTTGTTATGCTGTTTTGTAAGCTTTGCAGAATATGGTTCGCTGCAAACTGCCGCAATAACACCAGGAACCTTATTAGCTGCTATAGAAATACCAATTCCTGTTCCGCACATAAGTACACCATAATCAACATCTCCGTTTACTACTGCACGACCTACTTCTTCACCCTTTGCAGGATAATCACATTTGATTATTTCACCGTTTTCATCATAACCTGTTCCATAATCTACACATTCATATCCTTTTTCTTTCATATATTCAACTAATTCATTTTTTAAATCAATTGCTGCATGATCACAACCAAAACCTATTTTCATTGCAAATTCCTCACATTTCTTATTATTAACAATCTGTTATCCCTAACTTTTTTATTCTACCTAATATAAAAGTTCATGTCAAACTTTTACATTTGTATACTAAACAAGGTATTTCTACCACATCCCTAACTGAACTTTTTATGTAATATGAAATTATGGAGAATTTTCTTATTACATAAAAAAAGACATACCCAAAAAAAATCAGGTACGCCCAAAGCTTTGAAAAACTTAAACATGCCGGTGACCGGAATCGAACCGGTACTGTGTTGCCACAACAGGATTTTAAGTCCTGCGCGTCTGCCAGTTCCGCCACACCGGCATTCATAACCAGCTAAAAGCTAATTATAGACTGGGCAGAGAAGGATTCGAACCTTCGAAGGCGGTGCCAACAGATTTACAGTCTGCCCCCTTTGGCCACTCGGGAATCTGCCCATAATAACTTAGAAAGCGCTTTTGTTTTTTATGTAAGCTCTGCATGCTTGCATGTGAGAGATTATATAAAAAATGAAAGTCATTTACGAAGTAAATGACAGTGAGCAAACAACGTTTGCGAACTGCTTTCCCCAACAATATACATTTATACCATAAATACTATAAAAGTGCAATTATTTTTTTATATAATAGAAATTTTCTCGAAATTTCTAACATATTTTAGTCCAAAACTTCTGTTACATCAGTATCTACTCTAAACTGTGCATACATTGGATTCATATAAGTATCCGTATATTCAACCAAATTATAGTCACTACCTACCTAACAATTACTTTGCCTTTCAGAATGTATCTCTTTTTTTCGGCAATATCTCTCTTTGACATACATTCTTCCAACCACTATACTTATAGTTACAAACAATCGTTATTGAAAGGGATTCTAAAATTTATATGAAGAGTAAGAAAATTATATGGGGAACTGTTTTGGTTACAGCTATTGCTATTTTTATATTTTGTTGCTACCTGCTACTTTCACAGGGAAGCAGCGACGGTGGAAATACAAAAAAATATTTGACCGAAACTACCTCTAGGCATGTCAAGAATTCAAAAGAATATGCTGACAGCCACAACATTAACTGGAAAAAATTAAAAAAAGATAACTCTGACATATATAGTTGGATTTATATTCCAAATACCAAGGTTGATTATCCTGTTGTTCAGCCAACAACAGATAATGATGACTTTTACCTAAATCACAATATACAGAAGAAATCAGAATTTGCCGGTGCAATTTACAGCGAAATGCAAAATGCAACCGATTACTCTGATCCTGTAACAGTTTTATACGGGCACAATATGAACAACGGTTCAATGTTTAAGACTTTGCATAGTTTTGAGAAACCTGATTTTTTTAAGAAAAATAAATACATTTATATTTACATGCCAAGTCAAAAATTGACATTTAAAATCTATGCTGCGTATGTATATGACGACAGACATATTTTAAATTCCTTTGATTTTAGTAACAAAAGTGTTTTGAAAAAATATCAGAAATACACTCTTAATCCTGACTCAATGAATAAAAATACAAGAAAAGTTACATTAAATAAGGACAGTAAAATTTTAACTTTAAGTACTTGCACAAACGGTGCCGAAAACACAAGATATCTAGTACAGGGGGTTTTAATTAAACGTGAGCAAACAAACTAATGATAATAATATAAGCGACAATTCAAACATTGCTAATCCTAACGTCATTAAGGACACTAGCAATAATCTGGAATTTGATGTTGACTGGGAAACTGTTGAGAAAAATTATAAATACGACTCTCATCATCACAGACACCATAGACATCACAGTTCGTCGAACTCAGATAAGCCTACAGACTTTAACAATAATAGCTCTACTAACGTAGATAAGTCTGAGAATTTTGACGCCAATGCTTCAACTAACAAGCAAAAACATAATAAGTTAAAAAAAGATGATCAAACTAATACACACAAACATAAGAATGTAAAAGATGATAATCAAACTAATAACCACAAGCATAAGAAGGCAAAAGATGATAATCAAAATCTTAAAAAGAAACATAAAAAGCTAAAGATTTTTTTGATTATTTTACTTTCACTACTTATAATTATTGCAATTGTTTTGGGAGTTTTAAATTATATTGGCAGGAAGAAGTTACTTAATTACAGAAATCTCCATGTTAATGTTCCATCAGGAATACAATATGAAGATGACGGGCGAATTGTATACTACAATGGACATACTTATGAATTTAATGACAATATTGCAAGCATACTTTTTATGGGTATTGATAATCGCAAACTAAAAGATAATGCAGTCTCTGGAACAGGCGGCCAAGCTGATGCTTTGTATCTTTTTACTTACGATACAAAGAGCGGTCATATAAAAGTGCTCAGCCTTAATCGTGATATCATGACTGACATTAGCCGATATGATGAGGGCGGTAACTACGTGGACACTGCAACTGCCCAGCTTTGTTTGGCATATGCCTATGGCGACGGCAAACAAACAAGCGCTGAAAATCAGGTAACTGCTACGGAACGTCTTTTATACAACATTCCAATCAACGCTTACTATGCAATTGATTTGGATGCCATAAAAATTTTAAATGATGATGTTGGTGGGGTTACTGTTACACCTGACTATACATTTGAAAGTTTCACAAAGGGGCAGACTGTTACATTAAAAGGCGATATGGCAGAGGCATTTGTTCGTCATAGAGACACCAGCTTATTAGATGACAACCTTAGAAGAATGGATTGCCAGAAACAATATTTTACAGCTTTTGCCGGTTCCATTGTGCCTGCAATAAGAAAAGATTTCCACGTGTCTTTGGATTTATACAAAGATACAACAGCAAATACAGTTACAAATATTTCTGCACCGATACTTACATATTTAGGTTGGTCACTGGCTACAAACTATACCGGGTTAAATATACAAAGTACATCCGGGAAATATGTGGACTCCCCAAAAGACAGTTCTGCAGAATATAAAATTTCCAAGAAAAAACTTTTTGAAACTGTTTTGGATTTTTACTATAAACAGATTGATTAAAAGTATGACTTTGATTTTTAAGCGTATATATGTATAATAGAATAAGAAAAGCTTCACATTTTGTATAATGTGTAATTACGGAGGTAAAAACTATGAATAAAACCACGAAAAAAAATATTATAGTTCTTCTAGCGACTTTAGTATTTACATTGGCTTTTGCTACAACATGTTTTGCCAAAAGTAGTCCTACTGCTACAGTTATTCCAACTACTACAGTTCAACCAACTACTAAAGCACCAACAACAGTAAAGCCTACTAAGAACAACGAAACTACTAAGAAAAAACAAAAAAAGCCAAAAACTACTAAGAAAGACGAAACAACAACCGGCTCAGGTAAAACAGGAAAGAGAAATCCTTCAGACATTTCTCCAAAAACAGGCTCAAATATTATAATCCCAATTGCCGGCTTGTTAGTAGCCGCAGGTGCAATTGTAGTTTCCAGAAAAGAATTAACAGATAAGAACTAAATAAATAACAGATAGCCATTAGTGGCAAATGAAGGAAATTCATAAATCAATAGAAAAAGCGAGAAAATAAAAAGGAATTCAGACAATAGAAATATGACTTGTCTGAATTCCTTTTATTTATCTGCTTTTTCACCAGATTGTGAATTGTTATTTATTTGTTGCGGTAGATTGAACCACTATTTCCTTTGACTGTTAAGTTCAAACTGCCATTTTCTACTTCATAGATTATTCTTCCACAGTTATAGAATTCTCTACTTGATTCCAACAATCTTTCCCACTGTGAAACACTTCGTCCCAACTTCCAAACGGGAACGGAAATCTCTTTGTCTATGTCAGATGTGTTGATTACTGTTAATACTGAATCGTTTTCATTAAAGCGACCATAACACACCAAATCGGTGTCAGCAATTAGCAACATGTAAGACCCGTCTTTTAATGGCTGATTCTGTTTGTGAACACATATTGCCTCTCTATAGAATTCAAGCAATTCTAAATCTTCCTTACCCCAAGGATAAGTTCTTCTGTTATCCGGATCTGTCCAACCACATACACCTGCTTCATCACCGTAGTATAAAGTAGGTGCACCAGGCAATGTCATCTGCATAATAACGCCCTGTTTAAATATTGCTTTATCTATATTTTCTGCTGCTGCAGCAGCTCCTACTGTACCGATTCGACCAACCATCTTATTTGTTCTCGTCATAAATCTTGAATGATCATGATTTGATAATTCATTCATTGCCACAAGAATTGACTGGTTCTGCATACGTGAAAGCTGATACTGCATTGTGTTATGGAACACTTCTCCGTTACCTCTCATGTATGGGTTTGCATTGTCAGAATGTTTATCAACACCTGTTAAAAACCATGTAACAGGGTCCATAAATGCGTCATAGTTCATTACCGTATCCCACTGGTCACCCATAAGCCATGAGTGTGCATCACCATAGTGCTCTGCCAAAATAATTGCATTAGGATTGGCCTGTTTAACTCTGTCTCTAAAACGCTTCCAGAATTTATGGTTAAATTCAGGGCTGTGTCCTAAGTCAGCTGCCACATCAAGTCTCCAACCATCAACATTAAATGGAGGTGACACCCATTTTTCAGCTATATGCAAAATGTAATTACACAACTTTTCACTACCCTCATAGTTTAATTTTGGAAGCGTATCAAATCCCCACCAACCTTCATAACTGTAATTATCAGGCCAGCTATCTGTGCTAAATTTAAAATAAGAATTATATGGGCTTTCCTTTGACTGATATGCCCCTGTTTCATAATCACTGTTTCCTTTATAAAGTTCCTCTCTGTCTAACCACTTGTTAAAAGAACCACAATGATTAAGAACTCCATCGATAATTATTTTAATTCCATGCTCATGAGCTTTTTCAACTAATTCTATAAATAACTGATTACTTGCCTCAAGGTTTTCCAAGTTAGTAGTTCTTGTTTTGTACTTGCTTGCGCTTTTATTATCAGTTGCGTAATCTGATACAGTTTCTCCACCATCCACAACAATTTTTCCTAAATGTGGATCAACATGGTCATAATCCTGTGTGTCATACTTATGGTTTGATGGTGAAACAAAAATAGGATTAAAATAAATTACATCAATACCTAATTTTTCTAAATAGTCCAGCTTGTCAATGACCCCCTGCAAATCTCCACCGTAGAACTGTCTTGTTCCATCAACTGCAGGATTTTCGTTCCAATCCTTCACTGCTGTAACTGCTTTTCCAATATAAACATATTCATTGTCAACTACGTCGTTTGTTTTGTCCCCATTGTAAAAACGGTCGACCATTATCTGGTACATAACCGCTCCCTTTGCCCAATCGGGAGTTTCAAAACCAGGTGTCAATTCGAAATAACCATCATTTACAGCCTGTTTCATTATTCCAAACATATTATAAAAAATACAGCCTTCATTTGTATCGCATTTAAAATAATACTGATACATCTTTTCACCGGCATCAAGCAGAGCTTCGAAATATTCAAAGTCCTCTGATGTTTTCATTTTTGTCATCTGCAATTCATTTCCATTAACGCACACAAAGACACTACTAACAGTGCCTTTATTTGCTCTAAGAATGATGCTATATGTTTTTTGCTGTTCATTATATTTACAGAACTGCTTTGTTCCGTCATGAAATAATATATCTTGATTAACAAACATATTTTTACCTTCTATTCCTTATTAGAACAACGCTTCAAATTCTTCCTGATTAATCTTTTCTTTTTCTAACAATAATTTAGCTGAAGCATGAAGCTGTTCCATGTGTTCTTCAATAATGGCTTTCGCCTGTACATAACAACTCTCAACAATATCTCTAACTTCCTGATCAATTGCTGAAGCAGTTGCTTCCCCATAGCCTTTAGAGTGTGCCAAGTCTCTTCCAATAAACACATCATTGGAATCGTCATCATAGTTTATTAAACCTAGTTTGTCTGAAAATCCATACTTTGTAACCATAGCCTTTGCTGCTGATGTTGCCTGTTTTATATCCTGCGATGCCCCTGTTGTTATGTCATCTAAAATCAGTTCTTCAGCAATACGACCACCAAGGCTTACCATAATTTCCTGTAACATCTTGCCCTTTGTAAGGAACATTTCGTCTTTTTCAGGAAGTGGCATTGTGTATCCTGCTGCACCTGCGCCTGTAGGAATAATTGAAACTGTGTGTACAGGTCCTACATCAGGTAAAACATGGAATAAAATTGCATGACCTGATTCGTGATAAGCTGTAATCTTCTTTTCTTTTTCAGAAATAATCTTGCTCTTCTTTTCTTTTCCAATTCCAACTTTAATCATTGCCTGGTCAATATTCGCCTGTGTAATATATGGTTTGTCACCCTTTGCTGCCAAAATTGCTGCTTCATTTAAAAGATTCTCAAGGTCTGCACCTGTAAATCCTGCAGTAATTCTAGCTATATTTTCTAAATTAACATCGTCACCAATTGGCTTGTTCTTAGCATGAACTTCCAATATCTGCTCTCTGCCTCTAACATCAGGTCTACCAACTAAAACCTTTCTGTCAAATCGTCCCGGTCTTAAAATAGCCGGATCAAGAATATCAACTCGGTTTGTAGCTGCCATTACTATGATGCCTTCATTTACTCCGAAACCATCCATTTCAACAAGCATCTGGTTAAGTGTCTGTTCACGTTCATCGTGGCCACCACCCATACCTGTTCCTCTTCTTCTTGCCACTGCATCAATTTCGTCAATGAAAACTATACATGGTGCATTTTTCTTAGCCTGTTCAAATAAATCTCTAACTCTTGAAGCACCTACACCAACAAACATTTCCACAAAATCAGAACCTGAAATTGTAAAGAAAGGTACGCCGGCTTCTCCTGCTGTAGCCTTTGCAAGTAATGTTTTACCTGTTCCCGGAGGACCTTCTAATAAAACGCCTTTTGGAATACGTGCTCCCAAACTAATATATTTCTTAGGATCTTTTAAGAAATCAACTATTTCTTCTAACTCTTCTTTTTCTTCTTCTAGTCCGGCAACCTTTGTGAAATCCATGTTTTTAATTTCAACAACCATCTTGGCTCTGCTCTTTCCAAAGTTTGCCATCTTGCCACCGCCACCTCCGGCATTGGCATTCATCATAATAAGTACAACAACCACAACAATACCTAACAAAATCATAGGTACCACGCTTGTTAAGAATACGCTGTCTCTACTTACATCAGGTATATATGGTTTTAATTTAATCTTATTGTTGTCTGCTTTTACTTTGTCAATATCGCTAATAACTTTATTAACATCTGTTACATAAACAATCTTTGATTCATTTGAATTGCTTAACTTAATTACCAGCTTACCTGTAGGAACTTCCTTGTTTTGCTTAATTGTCAACTGCTTAATGTTGTTAGCCTTTAAGTCTGTTAAGAAATCACTGTAAGCATAATCATTGTTTACAAAGCTCTGGCTAAAACTGTAGATGATTAAGCAAACCAACACTACAATCCCTAAAAAATAAAACTTAGAAAATCTATTTCTGCCTATACTGTTCAAATCTTCCTCCTCGCATTTCATAATTTGTGTCAATTTATATTAAAGTTCTACGATACCAATATATGGTAAATCTCTGTAGCTCTGGTCATAATCTAAACCATAACCTACTACGAACTTGTCTTCAATTTCAAAACCTACATAGTCAACATTCATGTCAACTTCTCTTCTGTCAGGCTTATCAAGTAATGTTGTTACCTTAATGCTTGCAGGATTTCTATCCTTTAGCATTGGAATTAATTTGCTTAATGTATTGCCTGAGTCAATGATATCCTCTACTACAATAACATCTAAGCCTTCAATGCTTTCGTCTAAATCTTTTTTGATTTTGATATCGCCTGAGCTTTCTGTTCCTGAGCCATAGCTTGAAACACTCATAAAATCAAGTGTAACAGGAACAGTTAATCTTTTTGCCAACTCACATGTATAGAAAATACTTCCTTTTAAAATACAAACAAGTCTGATTTCTTTCTTTGCATAATCTTTGCTGATTTCTGCTGCAATCTCTCTAATTCTCTTATCTAATTTTTCTTCACTAATGTACTCTGAAATCTTGTGTATCATAATCCTTACTCCTTATTGTATGTGATTTTAATAATTCTTTTTGTACTATCTGTTACCTTGCACATCTCACTTATTCTATATCCAACAATCCACACAACATGATTTCCGTCTGCCAGCAACCATATATTGTTTCTTTCTTCCTGTGGAATTTTATTGTCTATAAAATATTTTTTCAGTTTCTTTTTTACACTTCTTCCCGATTCACTTCCGCTAATTTCAATATAGTCTCCCGGAAGTCTTTTTCTCAGTGTCAATCCCTTTATTTTATCATAATCAAGCCATTTAGTATATAACAAATCAGGGATATTTGATTTGTCAAAACTTTCATTTTCCACTGTAACTGTAATCTTTTCTGTGTTAAAAATCTTACCGTCTTCAATAATCGTCTGCCTGTTGCTATCTTTTCCTTCGTTATTTTCAGGTAAAACTTTCACACCTTCGTAGGTTTTAATTAACTTTAAGCCGTATGGTAGTTCCGATTTCTTTGAGACCTGATTTGACAATAACCCAATTACAATATTAACGTGATTAGCCTTTATGTCTTTTAGTCTACCGGTGTTTTCCAAAATCCACATTCTGACGACCTCCTGTAAAATTACAACATTAAGATCTTCTGCCGAATTAAGTAAAACATTATCTTTCACATGAATCTTATATGCCTTCTGTGCCTCACCGTAAATATATTCATACACCTGAGATAAATTTTCAGCCGCATTTACTATATTATATTCCGCTTTTTGATTAATATTTTCTTTTATATAGGGCATTAGCTTAAGGCGAATCCTGTTTCTGCTGTAATCTGTCTCTTTATTGGTGCTGTCAGTACAGTAACTCAAATTGTTTTCCTGTAGATACTGCTCTATTTCATTTCTGCTACAGCAAAGTAGCGGTCTGATAATCTGCCCTCTCATTGGAGAAATTCCCCTTAAACCTTTCAGTCTGCTACCTCTAAACAAATTAAAAAGAACCGTCTCACTGTTATCATTTAAGTTGTGAGCCACTGCTATTTTGTTTGCTCCAACTTCATTTGCCACCTGTTCAAAAGTGTTATATCTGAATATTCTTCCAGCTTCTTCCTCTGATAATTTCTGTTCTTTTGCCATTTCAGGTATATTTGCCGTCACAACTCTAAAAGGTATTTGCAAATTTTCAGCCATTTGTTCTACGAAATCTGCATCGCGTTTTGCCTCGCTACCTCTGATTCCGTGATTTACGTGAACAACGTATAGCTTCAAGTGATACTTTTCTCTTAAGCTGTACAACACATGTAGCATACAGACAGAATCAGCGCCCCCGGAAACTCCAAGTAAGACGCTGTCTCCATCTTGTAATATTTTATTTTTTTCAATGTAACTTATCACTTTTTTCAACATAATTCTATGATACTTTATGGGTGTTTCGATGTCAAACTTTCAAAGAAGTAAAACTATTTTTATGACTAATTTATTAGATTTTCTCCCAGATTCCCGTACAAATAACTGTCATGTCATCTTCCGGCACCCCCTTTGACCTAGCTAATGCTCTGGTTAAAATCTCCATTGCCATTTGTTTTGAATTGGATGTTTTAATGTCCATGATAATTCTACCCATAGCCTCCTCCTTGTCAGGCTCATCAAGGGCATCTACAATTCCATCTGAAACCATGATTACAAAATCGCCATCATACAGTTTTTTCGTTATAGTTTCCATATCCACTTCCTGGAATACTCCCATTGGAAGAGATGTGGACTTAATACATTCTACCCAGTTTCCACGTTTAATATAAGTACAGGCTGCACCTAATTTTAAAAACTGACACGTTCCTGAGTATTGGTCAATTAAAGCCATGTCCACTGCTGCCGGCTCCTGCCACTGATTTCCTGTTAGCATTATCGAGTTGGCAAGTTTCAAAGTTGTTCCCTCTTCAAAGCCACTGTCTATCATTTTTTCCAGCAAATCAATTATAAGTTCACTATAGCCCCCTGCTCTTTTTCCGGAACCCATACCGTCACATATACTCATAAAAGTCTGCCCACTGTTTAAATTCATGACAGCGAAATTGTCTCCTGAAACGTTCTCGTTATTTTTTGTCTGTCTGGCAGTTCCACTTATTGTCATAAAATTTACTTCTTCTAATAAAACATACTCATTGTAATCTTCCGTAATATTAACAATGCTGTCCATGGAAAGGCGTACCTTTTTGCCTAAAGCCTGACTTACTACCTTTTTAATTACATCTGATTTAACATCAGTTTTTTTCTTTTTTTTGGCAAAAAGTCTCACCTCTAACATGCCTTTACTATTTTCATTTATATAAATTCTTCTTGCTATAACTTTGTTTTCCCGTAACTTATGTTTTATATAATCGTCCATTCCTAGAATTGTTTTCTTTTCGCTGTAAATTGGTTTAGTGTAATTTTCCATTACTTTTGCCATTTCATTAAACTGCACAGCCATTGCTTCTCTTGTTTCCAGCAGTTTGTTGTACCATAAGTAATTTATTTTTGCCCGCTCCAGATATTGAATCTGACCGTTGGCACAACCTCTACAGGAACTGTTTGCAATCTCCTGTTCCACACAACCTTCCATGGATACGTCGTAATCCCTGTCAATACCACTCATTCTTTTAAGCTCTGATGCAAGATTTTTAAATGCCTTTGAGGTCCGTAAAATACTTTCGTTTCTTATATCTTCCTGTTTGCTTATTGCCTCTTGCAACGACTTATGGTTTGGAACATAATCACTTACATATTTTATAAAGTATGTAAAAATTACTGTCATTGACCAGGTAAGCATTACAATTGGCACTAAACCGTATAAGTCAATTTTCATCATTCCGTCTATTGACCAGTCAACCGCCTCCACCAGCACAGTAATAACTGTGGCAATTACCGCCACTACGTATGGGTTATACTGATTGCTGATTTTTTTATACTGGGTTATGCATATACCGGTGGTTGCCATAATCGTGCCGTATTTCACTGCAACCATAAAACCACCGTTTATAAATATTGTGTACATCATAAGTGGCAATGTAACTAAAGGCACGCCTTTCATTTGACACAATGCCCCATACCAGCTTTCTCCTATTGTATAGTAACCAAGCATTGGCATTAAACAGGTTAATACACTCATGGCTATTATCAATATTGGTTTTAATATTTTTTGCATACCATCCCTCCTTGTTTTTTTCACAAGAAATAGTATACAAGCTCTGTTTATGTTTTTTTGTCAAAGCAAGGTATGATAATCGTTAGATATTTCGACATTAGATTGTTAAAATACATCCCTAGTGGAACGTATTTTTTTAACAGAACATTCTGAAAAAATTTCTTATAGAAAAAACCATATCAAAACTTTTGGCATTCCACTGGGTTTTAATATGGCATTTATAATTAATCGTTATTTAATTCTTTAATATAATCATTTAATCTTCACTTATATTGTTAATTTCTATTCAATTTCAATATTGCTATAAGTTTTCAATTAAACTATAAATTATGTTTCCTAATATAGCAGCTAAAAATAATACTAAAGCTATTCTTGCTGCCCAAATTTGCGTTCTGACTCTTTTTACTTTTTTCTTTTTTCCAAAGCCATTTGCATTGATTATCTCTAATGCTTCTTTCCAGTCTTTGTCTTTTACAAGCACGCCTTTAGGTATCATAAAATCAGAACCTTTTATTCTAAGATAATCTCCAGCCCCGTCTGTGTATATTTGTGTATATATACCGTTGCTTTCTAAAAGCCCTATAAGCATTTGTAGTTCTACTTCATCGTTTGTTTCATACACCTGTTTCATCTCTTTAACCTCGTAATAAAATTTAACTATCCTATTGTTTAAATTATTAAATTCATATCTTATTCGCTAATATTGATTCTTCATTCTACTGATTTATTAATCTTCCGGCTTGAAAATTACTTCGTTAGGATATAATAAACCTAAATTTCTAGCCATCTGTTCTACATAATCATCTGTTTTAACATATTCTTCCTGATCCTTTAATTCTTCAGATAACTGTAGTTCTTTCTTATATTGATTCTTTAATTTTCTTTCCTGCTCTCTTAAATCAGCCAATGTGCTGTATTTGCTTATCATCTGTCCACCAATGACAATGCAAAATGCCACAACTACTGCTGATATAGCTATCATCATTCTTCTATTTTGAATACGCTTTCTTCTTGCGTTGCTTAATCTTCTTGTTGATACTTTTCTGTTTTCTGTTGCCATTTTCTCTTCCTTTTTTCTTTTTTAACTCTTTTTAGTTTATCTAATTTGTATAACTTTTGCAATGGTTTTAACATTTTTGTCACAATTTTCTTTACTTTACCAAACACGCAAGTGTTTAATTTTTTTAACATTTTAGAAAGTTTGGTTTTTACTTTGCACAGAAACTTTGCAACCCTGTCAACAATTTTTCTTCCAACTAACCATTCATACAAAGCCATTATGCCTAATGTAAAGATTATTGAAAAGAATCTAGGTCTGCCGTAATTGTATTTCAAGTATATATTAAACATAAATATTGCAGAAATCGTCCAATAAATAACATCCTGAATAATCATGGAAACAATTCCCACTTTGAAAATTCTTCTGCAAACCCGAACCATATCATAGCAGACAGCTAAAACAAGTCCACCATACAGGCTCATTACAATAAGCAATCCTTCCTGAGAAATCTGCGGACTCATTATTTAAACATCCTCTTCAAAATAGACTTACTTTTTTCTCCATAATCCTTTATGTCTGAATAGACAATACTGTCAATTTTTCCTGAAATATTTACCTCGCCTTTTTCAATTGTAAGCTTAGTTACCTTTAGGTCGCTGCCCTTTATATGTACCATACCTAAATTTGATTCAAGTAAAACCTGACTCAAGTCGAAAGCCACTACGTCTTTAATCCCTGTCAAATTCATCTGCTTTCTATTGTCCATTGAAAGTTTGTGGGTTCTTGGTGTACTGCCTGCTTCCATATTAACCTCGAAAAGTTTTCTATATAATAATATATTAGGTTATGTGAGAAATATGTCTTGCAGTTGTATTTTAATCAATCTCTTTGTACATGTCTACTGCTTCTTCTTTTTTAACTGTTTCTTTTGTGCTTAAAACTTCCACCTTTACAGTTCTTTGACCAAACTGAATTTCTATTTTGTCTCCCTCTTTTACATCTCTTGAAGCCTTAGCCGGCTGTCCGTTTACCAAAACTCTTCCTGCATCACATGCCTCATTTGCCACTGTTCTTCTTTTTATTATTCTTGAAACCTTTAAAAATTTATCTATTCTCATGATATCTCCTTTTGTTCTAATTAATATTTTTAAATTTATGTGCTTAGAATATATTTTTTTCTACTATTAGGTTAATTTTTATAATATAATTTCCCATATTATTAAATTTACATTTTAAAAAATAATTTCCTATTTACATATAAAAATAATACCGGAGATTTTTTCTCTCCGGCATTATTATAATATGTGTTTGATTTTCTATAAAGACTATATTTATTTTTTGCCAGGATCATATAGGTTGTCATTCCAACCGTAATCAACTTTATGATCACAATAGTAAGGATTTTTATTATCTATTCTACTTAAAATTGTATCGTAAAGATATGCGTGACCATTGTAGTTTGATGACAACACATTTTTGTAAAGGTAATTTGCAACTTCAGGTATGGACATTGTTACTGTATCCGTGCCGTAAATCAAAGTACCATCTTCTGCCACAACAAAACCTCTTATATGGAATGAATTTGTCATAACATTTAGTGTGCCATCGCTACCATAATATGAGTTGTTACTCATTGTTCTGACATACTTCATTGTGCCATCTTCTTTGCTTAATATTCCATTGTCTGTTGTCACATAGCCATATGTATAATCCATGTTGTTGTATTGCTTTGCTCCTCTATAGGTATATTCATTACCACTAATAGCCTGAGTATTTAGTATTGAATATGTGTTATCCAATACATCAACAGCCGAATTTCCTGAACTGTTAGGGTCGATTGTGTATATTACCCCTGTATTTTTTACGGTGTAATCCTTTCCTGAAACTGTAATGGTCTGTCCAATATCAGGTGCTTTACAAACTGTTCTAAAGGCTACTTTTTTCTCACTTCCTTCTTCATCAAATAAAACTTCGCCCTTTGTGTTGTAATACCTATTTCCATTTGTTTTAATCTGAAATCCCTCAACTGTAATGCTGTCAGACTTTAACATTGTATTTTCTGACACAACTTCAACTTCATGTGATGTTGTTCCTTTTGATACCTGTTCATTTAAAGTTGCCTGTACAGTAACTTTATGCTTTCCTGCAGCCACATTTTCAAGCTTCACATTTCCATATGAACTTATTAATGTAAAATCTTTTAAATTCACAACATTACCTGAAATATCATTTACAAATTTTAAGTAAATAGTATGTTTCCCCTCTTTTAAAGGCTCATACAAGTCAATTGTTTTTGTAACATAGTCTCCCCATCCTGCATTTGCAGTTGGTGGTGTAATTTTAATAGATCCAATAGGAACACTATCCATACTTTTATCATATACATAAATTGTACCGTTTGCATTTTTATCACATGAATAGTTAAAAGTGACAGAGGTTATAGGCTTTGATACTGAAATGTCTTTGTATTCTACCCAGTCACCATTATGGGTTCCACCTATATTTACCGGTTTTCCACTACTGTCCGAATCTTTTACTACACCACTTTGATTTGTATAATCTGTTGCCTTTATAACTTTACTCTCTGATTTTATATCAGACTGGGATATAGTTGCCACACTGGTTGTACTGTCATCAATATAAATGTTGTACTTTGTATCTTTAGCCATATCTGCCTTTGGATACCAGTTTACATCTATTTGGTTTAACATTCCATCAGCATTCACAAGGCTTACACTTTTAATTTTAGACTCTGCAAGATTGTCCACTGTACCCGGAAAATAACTTTTTACTCTGTCCGTCACATTTGTATTTCTGTCAACGCTTCCCTGATTTGACCATTTTGATAATATGGTTTCATAAGAATCAGTTTCTACATTTGCCCAATACTTTGCAGTATCAGCATCGTCGCCGTTTCCCGGAGTATTAAATAATCCCCAGTTTCCATATTGTTTTGTACATTTGTAGTTCCAAACTGTCCAACTTAAATCATTGTCATTTAATAATTTAACACCTTCACTCCATGACTCACTGTTTGACATCATATTAAATTCTCCAATATAACTTGGCACATTATAACCTGCACCTTTTATATTGTTTATTTTGCTCTGCATTGCAGCAACCTGTTTGTCTTTGTCACTGTAATCACTGTATAAATACTGATGATATTCGTACATTACGTTTGTCCACTGTTTATCAGAAGGCTTGGGAAGAGTGTCTGCATCCCACACAGCTTCCATAATAATAACGTGATTGCTGTCAACTGTTCTTATCTTTTTGTAAGCCTTATCATATACATTCCACAATGTACTAAGTCTTTCGGCCTTTGATCCGGTTACATCTGTCGCATTCATATAATCTGCCATTGGTTCATTAAGCAAATCATAACCTGCAACAACAGGATTATCTTTGTAATGCTGTGCAATTTTTAACCACATATCCAAATATTTTGCCTGATTTGTACTTGCATCTGTTCCAAAGAACAAATTTGAATTGTCCTTTTTTTGCTGATTTGTGCTTCCACCGTAAATACCTGAATTGTGACTGCCATTTTGTGAACCATATGCACCATGCATATCAATAATTACATATATGCCATATCGACCTGCTGTTTCCACAAACCAGTCAATTTTATCAAAGGCATTGTCATACCAGTTGCCATTTTCATCAACAAGATTTCTGTACCAAATTGGAAGTCTGATACAATTAATGCCAAGTTTTGCACAATTTTCGAAATCACCGGTTGTCCAATAATTGTCTTCATATGCACTAATAAGATTTTTTGCCTTTTCACTGCCAAATCTGGAATTTAAAGTATCCAGAATGTTTTTCTGGCATCTGATATTTCCACCATATGTTGCACACAGCCAGATTTCCTGCAACATATAACCACCTGCATTTACTCCACGTAAATATACGGTATCACCCTTTTCATTTTTTAAATTCGTACCATCTGCTTTTATAAATCCAGGATAGATTTCCTTTGTGGTAGAAACTGCTTTTACTCTTACACTACCCAGCTGTGGTATTCCTGTTATTACAAAAGATACGGCAAGTATTATTCCAATTATTTTCTTTAATCTTTTCATAAATTTCTCCTAATTTCTAAACAAATTTTCTTAAAATCCAATTGGAAGGCTCTCAACTGTAACATCAGGAGTGGATTCCCATGCTCTTGTAACTATATCTCCCGGTTTTTCGTTTGGATGGGTAGTTTCAAAAAATGATCCAGAGTCCATAATTTTTTCAGACACCTCAAACTTTGTCACTATCAATTCCGGTGTCTCATAAACTTTTGTTTTTTTCATTTTCTTTACCTCATTCTGTACTACTTAACATAAATTCCATTGTCCCATGCATATTGAACTTTTTTATAATAGCCATTATAGTTGCCCTGTTTTTCTGTCTGATTGTATATCCAATCATTTATATCTGAATAAGAAGTTCCTGTTTTGCCATTTAAGGCACTTAACAATTTTTTCTGCTCCTCACTTGTAAGTGTTTTCGGAACAAATTCTTCCCTTTCCTGATATTTTCCTTTGTACTCCTGCTGACAATATACATAATTGTTCATGTCCTTGTACAATTTATTTAATATATTATAGTATTGATTTGATGTACTTGTTACATCTAAGGCCTTCATCATTGATTTTAATATATCAAGTTTGTTGTTGTTAATTGTCACAAGATTTAACACATTATTGTATAAGAAATTATGTCCCTTCAATGTACTCATTTTCTGATTTTTATACAGATAATCAGCTATTTCATACATATTTACAGTATAAATATTATTCCCATATTCATAGGTACCATCTGCCATTTTAGCATAAGCCCTTACAGTAATATTTTCCTGTAATGTGTAGAACATATAATCAAGACACTTAAATGTAAGGGCATAATACTGCCAATACTTTGTGGAATACTGTGAATCACTCTTTGTAGTCCAGTTAGGATATATTCCGTCTTTTGTTTCCTCATGTACCTTTATTGTCTTATTATCAGCCTTATCTATTTTCATCATTTCTTCAAGTTCAGCTCTTGTTTTTCCATCAGTAGCTTTTGGCATTGCATAAATCACACCAAACTTGCTGACTTTTTTTGTTTTAATTGTATTTCTACTTACACGACATACTACTCTGAATGATGGACTAAACTCTGATACACCACCTGAATCCTTATTACCATTCATCTGGAAGCCCTGTACTTCAACATCTCCTAAATCATTGTAAACATTGTTGCAAACAAGTTCCTGATCTGAATTAACACTGTCAATGCTTATGATTCTTCCATCTGTAACCTTAGAGTCTTTCTCCCATGATGTTACATAATAATCATCGCTGAAAATCGTTGTATTCACATTTGGTTTCTTACTGTAATCGTCTTCTGTAACAGTTACCTTACAATTGTTGTATACATAGAGTTCTACCTTTTCTGAATGTTTAAGAGCAAATGTATACTGTCCTGTTGCTGTATTTTTAAGCTTATTATCTATTATTTTAGCTGCATCTATGGCATTTCCGTCTTTTTCTATCTCAATACTAAAGTTGAATGACTTATTTTTCTCGTTTTCATCTACCATATTTCCGGAAACATTTTTGCTAATGGTAATTTTTCGAATAGGGTTATAAATATTAATAAAATTAACCGAATTGTCTGTTCCCACTGAATACGTAAACGTTGCTGTATATGACAGTTTATCAGTGTTTATTTTATCTATTCCAACATCTTCCTTTGTTCCATTTTTATCAACTGTTTCCAAATAGTATGGTAAATAGTTATTTTTTACGATAATTTCTTCAACAGTATATGTATCTCCGACTGTTAAACCTGTGCCATCAAAAGTCACTGTATCAAAATATCCTTCAACTCCTCCACCATCTGGTTTTTCAATTTTAGTAAACTCATTTTGACTCATGGTATGTGTCTGTAAAACCGTTCCTGAAGTGTTTTTAAGATTTACAACTACGCTATAATCGTTAGGTAATTCTTCAAATCCCTGTATTTTTACATTGGCAACAACTACACCACTCTTATAGTAGAGTTTTAATACATTATGGTTATAAGCTACTGTCATGTTTCTGTCTTTATCATCCACATAAAATGCCTTACTTTCAGCATTATTTTCTCCACTGATTTTTGCATCGTATAAAGTATAATTGCTTACTGCCTCCGGTGCCGGTATGCTTACTCTGTCATAAGGGTTTACTGTGCCTTTAACAGTCAAACCATCATTTTTTACTCCATTTACATAATACTCTATAACATAATCCTTTTTCTGCTGGAATTTTACATTATCAAGTAAACTTCCCACAGTCTTATCCGGTGTATCACCATCGTTTCTTTTTGCTCCTTCTGCTGACACAAAGAAGAATCTTGTAAGATAATTCTTTTTTCCGGAAGGAACATTATATATACCGTTATGATCATTCCACTGCCCTGCTGTTTTCTTACTTGTAACTTTCCACAACGTAGCAGTAACTCCATCAGACAATGTAATTGTTGTACCTTTTGTGCCTTCCTGATTTGCCAATATTTTCTGTACATCATCAAGTTTGATTAATGCCTCAATCTGTTCAGTTGTTGTATAATTTTGTGCATCATTAGATGACATTGCAACAACATACATACTATTCTGGCACCAACGTCCTGCATAATCTAAGTCCCAATAACACTGGGAATTAGGTGTTGTTAAAATATCCTGATATAATGCACCTACATTTTCACAGTTAAGCTCTGCAAACTGGTCTCCATGAGCATTGTTTTTGTACATTTCATCCTGTGTTACGGAGAACTGGCCTACCTGTTCTTGTTCTCCTGAGGTTTTTAACTTTCTTCCATTTACAATTTCAATATCATGACCTATTTTATTCTTTTGTCTGCTCATCCAGCCCGGAGCAGTTGTCTTCCACACAAGTCCTTCATATCCGTTAGGATACTGCTGTTCATCTCCATTTGGTTCAAAAGGAAATGCCTTATCATCTTCATCTGTTGAAAACATTGCCGGATATTCAAAATCACCATTTTGAATGTCGTTGTAATATTGAACCTTATATGGATGTGACCACTGGGTTGTTCCTACTTTTCGTACACGATAATACTGTCCACCGCCTAAGTCATGAGCAACATTTACCACATCATTTCCACTTCCACTAAAAATTTGCAAATCATATCTCTTTTCATAAACATCACTCCATGTATTTCCATCGACACTCTTTTGCCACTGATATGTAGCCCCATTTTCAGGATTCTTTACACATAATTCTCCGTTCTCGCTTAATTTATCCTGAATTACTATGGTGGATTTCCAGATCCTTACCTTAAATACCAACTCAAACTTCGGACTGGCATTTTTCTTTTCCAGATCCGATTTATTATAAATCTGGCAGCCTACTTCTGTTTCTACATAATCGCTGTTTCCAAAATCAATACCCGCCGGAATTGTATACTTAACTGTTGCTTCCTGTTGGGTTCCATACTTCAAAATATTTTCATTATGACTTGTAGCCCCCCATAAATTCTTTCCGGAATCAGATGATGACCAGCAAATCTGATGGTCTGCTTGTTTATAATATAGTTCTCTTGGATTTACATAAAAATATATGTCCTTTCCTTCTTCATAAACTACATCATATATATCTCCATTTCCAATCACATCACCCTGTACAAGGCTACTGTCAATCAATCCGTTATTTTCTGTATTTTGCAATTTTGAAACAGGATAAATTCCATACGTTTTCTTTGCCTGATTGCTCCAATAATCTTTCTTTGCCACTTCAGTTCCCCATACTTCAAATTCATAAATTGAAACTCCCCAGTTGTTGTCTCTGATTTTTGCATCAGCATACAATCTTATATACTGTGTCTTTACATCACCCATATGGATACTGTTTCCAAATTCCAGATTGGCATAATACTCCGATTTCTCAATTTCTGTTGAATTTCCCGGTTCAGTCCAATCCTTTATGGTTTTATAATCTCTCCATGTTTTTCCATCATCAGAAATCTGTATCCTAAAACTCTTGGGATATGCCCTTTCAAATTTTAAATCAACAGAATCTATTCTGCATTGTTGTCCTAAATTAATTTCATACCATGGATTGCTATCTGTCTTAGGTGCTCCCCATCTTGTATTATCCAATCCATCTACTGCATTAGCAGGATTTGAAGTTTCAGCACTACTATCCGAACTGCTTACCTTTACTTCTGCATTTAGAGCAAGATCAGACAATTGTCCTTTTATTTTTGTTCCATATATCCTTATATCTCTTATGGACATTGCTTTGTTATATGCCATGTTAAGACATCGTACTTTTACATATCTTGCTTTTCCAAGACAAACTCCATCTGATTCATATACCTTTTTATCAACCTCAGTTGTTTTAAAGCCTCTTACTGTTCTTGCAACAGTCCAATTGGTTTTATCTTTTGATACAAGAATCTGGAAATCATTTGGATATGCCTTTTCAAACATAATATTCACTTTTTCAATTTCATACAATTTTTCTAAGTCTACAATCAGAAAAGCCTTGTCACCTTCTTCTTTACTTGCCCATCTTGTATCCTCATCTTCATCCACTGCATTGGAACCATCATAACCACTCTGAGAACCTGATACATCAACATTTTTTCCATATGCTAAATCACCATCTTCAGGCACTCTTTCCAATGTAAAGTAATCCACATTTACCTGTTGCCATGCATTACTTTCTGCATAAGGAATATTTGCAGCACCAGTTATGTCTATTACATTTACACCTCTGTTCAGCGTCACTTCAGTAGTTATTTTCTTTACTGTAGTCCATCCGCCGGTTGTCGGTGCTGATATACTTTTCCAGTCACCGTCGTTTACACTATTTACTCTACAATCTATATTTGTATCCTTATTGCTTCCTGATGCATATGCCACTGTCAGCTTATACGTACCGGGATGTTTCACATCTACATAAGATGTAAGATATGCTCTTCCATTGTCAGGCCATGCATTCATTCCACCTACAGCCAGATTGTTTGAGAACTTTCCATCTACCTGAAGAGTGTGTTCTGTTTCTGCATCTCCCTGAACAAATCCATGTGCATTTTCTGCTTCGTGTATGTCTCCTGAATCTTTTACTGTTTCAGGTTCATATTCAAACTGGAACCAGTCAAGATTACACACTGCTTTTGAGCCATCTGCCACAAATTTCAAATAAATTTCGTGATTACCTGATGGTATACTGATGGCCGTTGCTGTGTCAGTATATTTACTCCAGTCACTGCCTGTTGAAGATGTAGTAACTGTGGCATCCGGAGTCCCGGACATAGTACTGTCATCAACATATACTTCTACTTTTCCACCATTTCCATCTCTTACACTGTTTCTCAAATAAATTTTTGAAACTTTTCTGTCAAAGTTAATATTGTATTCTGCCCATTTTCCATTTGTAAGACCACCAAGATTTTTTCCGTCTACAAAGCTGTCGCTTTCTCCTTCAACTTTTATATCCCCAGAGCTTTCATTAAAATCTTCAGCCTGAATTTTATTTCCTTTTAAATCTGTATTTAAAACACTGTTAAATGCTTTTTTATTTTCACCCTTATATGTTAATGAAAAACTATCTATATTTAACCATTCAGCATTTACGTTTTTGCCATCTGTTCTACCTGTTTCAGTACTAGCTGCCCATTTCCAAACAGCACCTGATATATCAATCTTGTTTAATCCTTTTCGTAATTCTATCTGCATAGTTGCCCTGTTGGTATTTTCCCAGTTAGAATCCACACTGCTGATGGTTTTTGATTTCCATTTGTCGTCATCACTGCTGTTTATTCTGTACTGAAGCAGTGTAGTCATTGCTCCGGCATACTGAACTTCAAACTGATAGTATCCTGCATTTTCTGCTTTAACATATGTAGTCAGATAAGAACGGTCATGTTCAATCCAAGTGTTCATTTTGCCCACAGCCTTTTCACCTGAATATTTTTTAGAACTTTCCACAGAGCTACTCTGTGCTGCTGAACCTCTTACAAAGGCATGTGCATTCTCTGCTTCGTGTAAATCACCTGTGCTGCTTATACTTTCAGGTGCAAATTCAAATTTAAAATAATCCAAATTGCACACATTTCCTTTATCAGTTACAAATTTTAAATATATTTTATGATTACCTGATGGCACAACTACTTCCTGTGAAATATCAGTATAGTTGGACCATCCACCTGTTGAATTTACGTCAATTGATGCTACAGGAGTTGTAGACATTGTACTGTCATCAACGTATACTTCTACTGTTCCACCATTTCCATCTTTTACACTGTATCTTAAATAAATTCTTGAAGTTTTTCTGTCAAAATTAATATTGTATTCTGCCCATGTGTTGTTTGTAAGGCCACCTAAGTTCTTTCCACTGGCATTTTTATCAGTCTCTACTTTTATATTGCTGTCTTTTTCATCAGCCTTTTCTGCTTCTATTATATTTCCAATAGTTTCTTTATTTCCTACCCTAAACTGGTTAAATGCCTTTTTTTCGTATGATTTTTCCATGTCTTTGCCGTACACACCTACTTCATATAAAGACATTCCATTATATTGTCCGCCACCATAATTTGCCCCTTTATAGCAACGCTGTACTGCTTGTACCTTAATGTATCTGGCACTTACACTTCCAAATTCTATATTGTCTACTCTATTTCCATTGGTTGCAGTGTTTTCATATATTCCTATGGCATTTACAGTTGTAACCAAACTATAATCTGTGCCGTTAACCGATTTATATATGTTATAAACTGTTGCATTTGCAGATTCCCAGCTTAAATATAATTTTTCAACATTATAGGTCTCTCCTAAATCAACAACGTAATATGTGGAATCACCATTTGTTGCAGACCATCTTGTACTTTTATCATTGTCAATTGCTGCTTTTGGTGTACGGTCATTTGTTTCCTGACCACTTGCAGTTGCTGACACACCATTATAACGTGTGTAGTTGTAATATTTGCTATCTATAATATCCTGAAAAGTTTCACCTTCAGTTGTTTTTTTGAAAGAATTTGTGGCTTCCACCGCTGATTCTCTAGTTGCTTTTACATCTTTTCCAAAAATGCCCACATCCCAAATGGATATTCCATATTGTCTGTTGTTTGAAGAATCTGTTATGTATTTTTCTCCTACATCTGTAATTCTTACATATCTTCCAATAACGGTATTTTTCAGTGATAATGTATCTATTCTGTTTTTTGCTGTAGTATAATTATTTAAGCTTACTGCTGTAACAGACTTAAATAAAACTCCATCGTTAGATACCTCAATTTTATAGTCAATTGAGCTTGCAACTTCCCAGCTTATATTTATTTTTGAAATTTCATATGACTGTTTTAAATCAATTGTAATGTAATGGCCTTTTGTTTTAGCTTCATTTGCCCATCTTGTATCAGCATTGCCATCAATTGCATTATTTGCCACGTGGTCACCTGTTTTATCATCTGCCACTGCTGATGCACCATATCTTACATAGTTATACAAATCTCCATCTTTTTCAGAGCTATACCCTGTTTTAGAGTCATCAGTAATAACTGCTGTTACATCATTGGTTGCCGTAATGGCCGCATCTGCCTTAACATTTTGTGGCGTAATAGTCACTCCTGTTAAAACCATGGCAACCGACAAAATCACGGCTACACCTTTTTTCCAAAATAAACCTTTCAACCCTTTCAATTTTCTCTCCTCCCAAAGTTTTTTCCTCTGTTTATTTTTTATTTTTATTTTTTTACTAACATATATACCAAAATCAGGCTGTTTGCATATATAGTCCAC
>ERZ791906.172-NODE-172-length-100163-cov-10.821663_pt1 | contig 100163 bp, 87 predicted proteins | sample MGYA00510146_ERZ791906 | MGnify/ENA primary metagenome ERZ791906 (study PRJEB30046, sample SAMN00792096) | human gut metagenome | study: EMG produced TPA metagenomics assembly of the A metagenome-wide association study of gut microbiota in type 2... | reverse complement strand
GGCTTTCTCAAATCGTCTCCTCTTTAGAGGAGATGCCCGACAGGGCAGAGGAGTCAGCCCGGGCGAACATGATTCGCCCGTTGGTGTGTCACTCCTCCGGCACTTCGTGCCACCTCCTCTATAAGAGGAGGCTTTCTCAAATTGTCTCCTCTTTAGAGGAGATGCCCGACAGGGCAGAGGAGTCAGCCCAGGCGAACGATGTTCGCCCGTTGGTGTGTCACTCCTCCGGCACTTCGTGCCACCTCCTCTAAAGAGGAGGCTTTCTCAAATTGTCTCCTCTTTAGAGGAGATGCCCGACAGGGCAGAGGAGTCAGCCCGGGCGAACACTGTTCGCCCCTACGGTGGGGACGATACCTTTTCCACATACCTGTCCGATTTCACAAGTATTTGTGCCAAAAATTCATCCCTCCGTCTGCTCCTCACGGAGCATCCACCTCCCTTTTCAAGGGAGGCAAATTATCGCTCACCATGTCCCCCTTGAAAAGGGGGATGTCAGCGTAAGCTGACAGAGGGATTATGACTGTTTTACTTCGACTCCAGCGCAGACCACTCTGTGATCTCACCGGTGTAAACCTGCTTGATCTGATCCTTGGTGATAGCGTCCAGGCTGTTGTCCTTGTTGACGATCACAGCGATGCCGTCCATTGCCAGAACAGTACTCTTTACGCCGGTCTCAGTGTCTTTCAGTTCACGGGATGCCATGCCGATATCGCAGACGCCCTCCTGGGTGGAAGTCACGCCGGTGGTGGAGTCGCTCTGCTGTACGTCTACGCTGACATCCGGGTTTATGTCGGCATAAGCCTCTTTCAGCTTGGTCATGACCGGTGTGACGGAAGAAGAACCGGCTACCACAACGCTGCCCTTTGCGCCGTTGGAAGTGTAGCTTTCTGTACCCTGTGCCACATAGCCCTCTTTGCTGATAACGTCAGCGGCATCGGTACTCATGATATAGTTGAAGAAATCCTGTGCAGCGTCGCTCAGCGCCTCGCCGTCTCTGGTGACCAGGTTGAACGGACGGGAGATGGAATAGCTGCCGTCTGCCACCGTGTCCACGCTGGGTGCTACGCCGTCTACTTCCAGCGCCTTGACGGAATCATTCAGCGAACCAACGGAAACATAGCCGATGGATGCAGCATTGCCGGCTACTGTAGTCAGCATAACTGCGGTGCTGTTGGTGACCTCAGCGCTGGAGACGGTGTTGTCCTTGTCGTCTGCCACGATGCCGCACAGCTCGGTGAATGCACCTCTTGTGCCGGAGCCGTCCTCACGGGTGATTACGGAGATTGCGCCGGATGCACCGCCGCCGCATCCGGTGAGACTGCTTGCCATTACGCCCAGTGCAGCGACTGCTGCTGCGATCTTTGTCATCTTTTTCATAATAGATACTCCATTTCCGGACACCATTGTGTCCCTGTTCTTGGCTCATACATCAATCCCATTGTCCCCCTTGAAAAGGGGGATGCCCGACAGGGCAGGGGGATTATCCCTCCGGCACTTCGTGCCACCTCAGCACAAGGCACACCCTACGGGCGCCTTTTCAAGGGAGGCAAATCATAAAAACAACATTTGAAGGATCTGAGGAGTCACATCTCCTTTTTTAAGAGCCGCTCTTTTTTTATCCTTGTTCCAATGAACAATGTTATTATACCAAGCCTATGTAAAGTCTGTTATCGCAGCAATGTGAAATCTGGGTTAAATGTTAACTCCTCGGCGTGTGCCTTTGTTAACTCCGGAAATATCACGCAGTTTCGGTGCTTTTCGGATTGTTAACAAAGAAAAATACGTTATGTTAAACGAAAAGGGATTGATTTTCTGCACATTTTGTGTTATAATTTCCGGGAAGGCGGCTGGGTGGTGTGTAAAGCGAACCAGTAGGGCTAAATGACTCATCCGCCCTGTCGGGCACCTCCTCTATGAGAGGAGGCAATATAGGCTCCCCTTTAGGGCGCCCGTAGGGTGTGCCTTGTGCTGAGCTGTCACCGTAGGTGACTGAGGGGTTATCCTTTTAGAGGAGCTGCTGACTGAGGAGTCACCATATCACCCACCGCCGCCAAATCACCAGAAAGGACAGATCCCTATGAATTTTACGGAACTCGCAAAAAAGCGCTGCTCCGTCCGTGCCTATGCGGACAAGCCCATTGCGCCGGAGCATCTCCAGGCAGTCCTGGAGGCAGGCAGACTGGCGCCCACCGGCAAGAACCACCAGCCCCAGCGCATCCTGGTCGTACAGTCCCCGGAGGGTCTGGCGAAGATGGCGCAGGCGATGCACAACACCAACGCCTATACAGCAAAGGCAGTCCTCATGATCTGCTCTGACACCACGGACTGCTGGGTGCGCAGCTTTGACAGCCACTGCATCCACGAAATCGATGCGTCTATCGTCACCACGTATATGATGCTCGCCGCAACCGAACAGGGTCTGGGTTCCCTGTGGGTGGAGCGCTTTGATCCGGAGATCCTGCGGAAGGAATTCCACCTGCCGGACAACTACGTGCCGGATGCCCTGCTCTGCCTGGGCTATCCCCAGCCGGAGGCAGTGAAGTCCCCGGAGCGCTATGACACCGAGCGCAAGCCACTGGAGGAAACGGTCTGGTACGAGAGTTATCAGGCGTGATCTGAAAAATTGCAGCACAACCAGGCTGTCCCATAAGCGGGGCAGCCTTTTTTTGTTGTGCGGTCTTATGATGTTTGTCCGTTGGGGCAACTCCTCCGCCCTGTCGGGCACCTCCTCTATGAGAGGAGGCAATACAGGCTCCCCTTTAGGGCGCCCGTAGGGTGTGCCTTGTGCTGAGCTGTCACCGTAGGTGACTGAGGGGTTATCCTTTTAGAAGAGCTGACAGCCGTAAGGCTGACTGAGGAGTCATTCCCTACGGTAGGAACACGCCGCCATTTTCCACACCCATTTCCGCAGCTCAACAAGGATTGCAGATAAAGGACGCATAGACCGAGGACGGTGTTTCCGGGGCGACAGGCTTTGTCGTCGGCGCTGGTTCCGGCGTGTTTTCGCCGGAACTGCCTGCCTTTTTTCGTTCCCAGGTACGCACTGCCGCTTTCCAGCTGCGCATAGGGTTCTGTCCCATACGCCAGCCGTTCGCCTCGTAGTAGTCGTAGAACTGTTCCGGGTCGATGCCGTTCTGCCGTTCCGCACAGTATGCGGCGATCTCTTCCGGTTCGGGTTTCACCCACTGCGCTGCCTTATCCAGCCGCTTTCCGGAAAAATTCCCTTTCCCTGCCTGCGCAGCCGTCGTTGTCCTTGTTTCCGGAGCGCCGTCTCTCTCTGGATATAACAATGACTCTGTATCTGCATCTGACTCTTTTTCTGGCTCTGTCTCTGACTCTAACTCTGACTCTAACTCTTTCTCTATCTCTGTATCTACAATGTGACCCGTCTCTGGTAACATTGTTCCCACAATGTTACTCGCACCTGGTAACATTGTTCCCTCGATGTTACTCGCACCTGGTAACAATGTTCCCACAATGTTACTCGACTCCGGTAACAATGTTCCCACAATGTTACTCGACTCCGGTAACAATGTTCCCTCGATGTTACCGCCGGGATCTTTTGCATCGCTTTTCTGTTCTTCCCTGGAATTCCGGTGTTTCCGCATAACCGCCGCTTTCTCCGTCTCCGACCCCGTCATATCTTCCATCTGCGGCATGAACAGCGCACCGTTTTCCTGCACCTCGACCAGCCCGGCGCTTGTCAGCAGTGCCATGGCGGTTTCGGCAGCCGGCAGCGGCGTTCCCGTGATCTCCGCCAGCTTTTTGGTATCATAGGGAATCTCTATCTTCCCCACCCGGCGCATGAGTACGCCGTCCGACCGCAGAGACCGCAGGCAGAGTTTCAGATAAAAGAGGATGTACACTGCGCCGTTTTCCTGTTCTTCCAGCCAGTTTATCTCGTCTCCCTCGAAAAAATCGTTCTTGAGTTTCAGCCAATAATACCGTTTATTTTGCATATTTTCCACGTCCCTTTCCGTGCGTTTTTTCCCGAGAGAAAAAATGTCCCTCTATAAATAGGCGCTCAGAGGGGAAAAGTTGCACGCCGGCGTGCAACTATGAACAAGAATTTACACGATATCCAAAGAAAATTTCCGTTTCTGGGAGTTCTCTGGAAAATCCGGCGCATTTCCCGGCATCGGACACCCGGCATCCCACGGAACAAAACCGGCGGTTTTTCATATGATGTGGTGTGGTGAAATGATTCTGTAAGGGTGAACATTGTTCGCCCGGTGGTGCGTCACTCCTCCGGCACTTCGTGCCACCTCCTCTAAAGAGGAGGCTTTCTCAAATCGTCTCCTCTTTAGAGGAGATGCCCGACAGGGCAGAGGAGTCAGCCCAGGCGAATGATGTTCGCACCTACGGTGGGACGGGGATTTTGCACATTTTGTAAGGTTTCCGTTTTGTGATACTTCTGTAGGGACAGATGCCCACATCTGTCCGCTGTAACAAGTTGCCCATTCCATACACCCGAATCAATGTGTGAAACAACTCTGTAGGGGCGAACATTGTTCTCCCGGTGGTGTGTCACTCCTCCGGCACTTCGTGCCACCTCCTCTAAAGAGGAGGCTTTCTCAAATCGTCTCCTCTTTAGAGGAGATGCCCGACAGGGCAGAGGAGTCATCCCGGGCGAACGATGTTCGCCCCTACAATGGAAAACCTTTCCCTTACCCACATACCCACAACCAAAAGGAGGAATGACCATGCCTTTGATAAGTCTCTGTATAATCGCACGCAACGAGGAATCCGTGCTGGGACGATGTCTGGATTCGGTGGCGGATCTGGTGGATGAGATCATCCTGGTGGACACCGGCTCGACCGACCGCACCAAGGCGGCTGCGGCGGAATATGCGGCGAAGATCTACGATTTTCCCTGGTGCGACGACTTTTCGGCAGCCCGGAACTTCGCCGTCTCCCAGGCGGTGGGCGACTATTGGATGTGGCTGGACGCTGACGATGTGATCGAGGGCGAGAACCACGAGAAACTCCGGCGCATCCTGGAGCATCCCGACGCAGACGTGATCTTTCTCCCCTATTGGCTCAGCTTTGACGAATCCGGAGCGCCCCAGATGGTCTCCCAGCGGGAGCGGATCTTCCGGCGCAGCGGCGGCTATCAGTTTACCGGGGCTGTCCATGAGGCAGTCGTTCCACACGGCAGGCTACGCTACGGCGATGCGGCAGTCTCCCACCGGAAACTGCGCCCCGGCGACCCCGACCGGAATCTCCACATCTACCAGCAAAAGCTGCGGCGTGGCGAGTCGTTTTCCCCACGGGAGCAGTACTACTACGCCAGAGAGCTTTGCGACCACGGGGCATATCGGGCGGCGCTGCCGGTTCTGGAGCGCTTTCTGGAAGAGGGCAGCGGCTGGGCGCCGGACTGCATCGGAGCGTGTCTGCTCTGCGCCGGCTGTTACCGCCGGCTGGGGCATCCGGACACTGCCCGGGAACGGCTGTTCCGGTCATTTCGCTACGGCATTCCCCAGCCGGAGGTGTGCTGTGAGATCGGCAGCATTTTTCTGGAAAAGGGACAGTATCAGACGGCGGCGTTCTGGTATCATCTCGCCATGGAAACGGGACACCAGCCCCACCAGGGATTCCGCCAGCAGGCGTGCTGCGACTATCTCCCGGCGATCCAGCTGTGCGTGTGCTACGACCGGATGGGTGACATTTCCACCGCCGCCGCATATAATGAACTTGCCGGGAGCTTTCGCCACGGCGACAAGGCGGTGGCATACAACCGGCAGTATTTTGCGGAGAAGATGGGGAAAACGGGCGGCTGAACGAGTGTGCCTTGTGCTGGGATGACACGAAGTGCCGAATGGATAATCCCCCTGCCCTAGCGGGCATCCCCCTTTTCAAGGGGGACTGTATCGTCTCCTCTTATAGAGGAGATGCCCGGCAGGGCAGAGGAGTCAACCCGGGCGAACAAGGTTCAGACAGATGCCGCCTGCCTTCTCTTACAGAGGAGTCGCCGCCTTTCCCCGTCCCTCTCCCACGATCAAAGAAAGGAGCGATACCACATGGCATATTGCAATTGCGGAAATCCAAATCCCCTGGAGCCGGAGCGCTGCTGCATTCCTGCGCCGCCGCCCATGCCCTGCTGCTTACAGGGACCGCCCGGCGTGACTGGTCCGGTGGGTGCAACCGGTCCGGCTGGTGCTGTTGGTGCGACTGGCGCAACCGGCGCTACGGGTGCAACTGGCGCTACGGGTGCAACCGGTGCTGACGGCGCTGTTGGCGCAACTGGTCCGACTGGTGCAACCGGCGCTGACGGGGCTGTTGGCGCTACCGGTGCAACTGGTGCGACAGGCGCTGACGGGGCTGTTGGTGCAACTGGTCCTACCGGCGCAACTGGTGCTACGGGTGCGACTGGTCCTGTCGGGACGGTGACACCGGCTGACCCCATAGCAGATGCTCAGAGCCTGGAGGACATCGTGGAGCAGTTCAACGCACTGCTGGCGAACCTGCGGGCTGCCGGACTGCTGCGTAACTGAGCCAAATACAAAAGGGCTGTCCCAAAAACAGGGCAGCCCTTTTCTTGTTGTGTTTTGTTACTCCTCAGTCAAGCCTATGGCTTGCCAGCTCGTACTGAGCGGTCCCCTTTGCCCTTTGGGCATCTCCCCACCCCGTGGGGAGTCACCTCTAAAAGAGGAGCCTATATACACCCACTTGCCTCCTCTTTTAGAGGAGGTGTCCGCAGGACGGAGGAGTCAACCCGGGCGAACCATGTTCGCCCCTACGGTGGGATTGCGCTGCCCTTTTCCGCAGCGTCCTCTCACTCTCCCGAAAGCGGCTTGCGCAGGAGGTCGTCCCGGATCTTCCACAGCTGTTCATTGTCGGCACGGTCACGCATGGTGACGAAATAGAGCGAGCCGTACATGGGCAGAGTGTCCACATAAATGCACCCCAACCGGTTTTCGTCCCGATCCTGCTGGATGGTGGGCTTCAGCACAAAGGCGATGCCACGCCCCTGGCGCAGCAGCTCTTTCAGCACGATAAAGGAATCCACCTCGATAACTTCCCGGAAATCGTACAGGGAAATGCCGCTGCGGCTGAGATGGCGCTGTACCAGTGTCCGGATGCCGCAGCCAGTCTCCAGCACAATGAGCGGCTGTTTCAGCAGCGTTCCCCAGGAACAGCCGTACAGCTGTTCGGACAGTTCCGGGCTTGCGGCAGCGATGATGTTTTCCCGGCAGAGTTCCGTCGAGTCCACCAGCATATCCGGCAGTTCGCCTTCCATGATGATGGCGTCCAGCATTCCGCTCTGCATCCGTTTCAGCAGCCGCCGGGTATTCCCAACGTGGATCTGGATATGCGGCTCGCTCTCCCGGTTGGCATAGGCACAGAGCCGGGGCAGCGCAAAGGAAAACGTAGCGGACGGCGTAATGCCGATCTCAAACGCCGCCGTCTCCTGGAGCGTCTGGAGACGCTTTCGGATCTCCACATTCTGCGCACGCTGGAGAATGACCTTGTCCCGGAGATACTGCCCTGCCTCGGTCATTTCCACACGTTTTCCGTCATAGTGGAACAGCGGACACTGGTAGAAATGCTCCAGGTACTTGATGTGCTGGGTCACAGACGGCTGGGTCAGATGGAGATGCTCCGCCGTTTTGGTATAACTTTGTGTTTCACACAGGGACAAAAACGTGTCCATTCGATAATCTAACATAAAGCTGCACCTCGCTGCAGTGTGGGTTGGGTGGGGTTGCTTGTTGGTGTGTTACTCCTCAGTCAGCCTTACGGCTGCCAGCTCGTACTGAGCGGTCCCCTTTGCCCTTTGGGCATCTCCCCACCCCGTGGGGAGTCACCTCTAAAAGAGGAGCCTATATACACCACTTGCCTCCTCTTTAGAGGAGGTGTCCGCAGGACGGAGGAGTCAACCCGGGCGAACGATGTTCGCCCCTACTGTGGGACGGGGATTCTGCATATCTGCGGTTTCCGTTTTGTGGTACTTTTGTAGGGGCGAACAGTGTTCGCACGTTAATGCGTTACTCCTCAGTCAGCCTTACGGCTGCCAGCTCCTCTAAAGAGGAGCCTATATACACCACTTGCCTCCTCTTTAGAGGAGGTGTCCGCAGGACGGAGGAGTCAACCCGAGCGAACGATGTTCGCCCCTACTGTGGGACGGGGATTCTGCATATCTGTGGTTTCCGTTTTGTGGTACTTTTGTAGGGGCGAACAGTGTTCGCCCGTTAATGTGTTACTCCTCAGTCAGCCTTACGGCTGCCAGCTCGTACTGAGCGGTCCCCTTTGCCCTTTGGGCATCTCCCCACCCCGTGGGGAGTCACCTCTAAAAGAGGAGCCTATATACACCACTTGCCTCCTCTTTAGAGGAGGTGTCCGCAGGACGGAGGAGTCGACTTCTATATAGCCTCCCTTGAAAAGGGTGATTCCCCACGGGGTGGGGAAATGTCACCGTAGGTGACAAAGGGGACCGCTCAGTACGAGGTGGATGCTCCGTAAGGAGCAGACGGAGGGATGAATCCCCCTGTCAGCTTACGCTGACATCCCAGCACAAGGCACACCCTACGGGCGCCTTTTCAAGAGGGACAATGAATCACCTCATAAAAGGAACTGACGCACCCTCAAAACTTCTCATACTCATGCTTTTTCGGGCGGCTCATCAGGTTGTCCAGCGCCTGTTTCGGGTCTGCGCCGTCAAACAGGATGTGATACAGCTGCTCCGTAATGGGCATGGAAACGCCGTGTTTCTGCGCCAGCGCCCAGGCTGCGTGACAGCAGTAATAGCCCTCGACTGTTCCCACCTGCTTGACCGCATCTTCGGGAGAAGTTCCCTCGCCGATGAGGATACCTGCCCGGCGGTTGCGGCTGTGTATACTACAACAGGTCACGATCAGATCGCCGATGCCAGACAGACCGCCGAATGTCTCCGGCTTTCCGCCCATTTTTACGCCCAGGTTGGTGATCTCATGGATGCCACGGGTCATCAGCGCCGCCTTGGTGTTGTCGCCGCAGTGCAGCCCGTCGCAGATGCCTGCTGCAAGAGCGATGATATTTTTCAGTGCGCCGCCAATCTCACATCCCACCGGGTCGGCGTTGATGTAGATGCGCAGGGTGTGGCTGGAGAAAACCTCCTGGATCTGCACCGCCGCCGCCTCGTTTTTGGACGCAGCCACTACCGTGGTCGGCACGCCACGTCCCACCTCTTCCGCATGGGACGGTCCGGTGATAACACCCACGGCATTTTCCGGGTATTCCGACTGGATGATCTGGCTCATGGTGAGGAATGTCTCCTCTTCCAACCCCTTGCTGGCGTTCACCAGGATGGTGTCCTTGGTGAGAAACGGCTTTACACGCTGCGCCACAGAGCGGATAAACAGAGACGGCACGACAAATACCACCATGTCGCTGTTTTCCATGCAGTGCGGATCGGTGGTGAACCCGATACCCTTCGGGATCTTCACGCCCGGAAGCTTGGTCTTGTGTTCGCCGTCCCGGAGAATCGCCTGGACGATCTCTTCCGAAATGTCCCAGACGGTGACCTGGTGCTGATTCTGATATGCTGCGATGGCGAGACTGACTCCAAAGCCGCCTGCGCCGAGAATGGTGATTTTTGCCATATGAACCTCCTTGTTTTCTGATTTTTGATGTTGGGTTGTCATTGGTGGAAACGGATATTTTCCACGATTTCGTGTGTTTCCCCTTTTGCAGCGCCTTTGTAGGGGCGAACCGTATTCGCCCGTTGGTGTGTTACTCCTCAGTCAAGCCTACGGCTTGCCAGCTCCTCTGGAAGAGGAGCCAAAATGTCTCCTCTCTTAGAGGAGATGCCCGGCAGGGCAGAGGAGTCGTCCCGGGTCGATGGATAAAGCATTTCTGCAAAATTTTTCTTTTCCGGTACGCTACTCCTCAGTCAAGCCTACGGCTTGCCAGCTCCTCTGGAAGAGGAGCCAAAATGTCTCCTCTCTTAGAGGAGATGCCCGGCAGGGCAGAGGAGTCGTCCCGGGTCGATGGGTAAAATATTTCTGCAAAATTTTTCTTTTCCGGTACGCCACTCCTCAGTCAAGCCTACGGCTTGCCATCTCCTCTGGAAGAGGAGCCAAAATGTCTCCTCTCCTAGAGGAGATGCCCGACAGGGCAGAGGAGTCGTCCCGGGTCGATGGGTAAAATATTTCTGCAAAATTTCCCTTTTCCGGTACGCTACTCCTCAGTCAAGCCTACGGCTTGCCAGCTCCTCTGGAAGAGGAGCCAAAATGTCTCCTCTCTTAGAGGAGATGCCCGGCAGGGCAGAGGAGTCGTCCCCTACGCCTTCTTCGAATGAAACGAAAACTTATTCTCGTTCCCGGCTCTGAGCCGCTGGATATTGGTGCGGTGCATCCAGATGACCCACGCACCCATGAGCGCCGCCAGCCCGGTGTTGAGCCAAAGATACCACATGGGCAGGTCGCCACGCTGCCAGAACTGGAACAGAAACGTCACAATGGGACAGCAGACCGATGCCACGATAGAGCCGAGGGAAACGTACTTCGAGATCGCCAGCACAACGGCAAAAATGACGATGAGACAGAGAAAGACTTTCCAGTCGATTCCCAGAAAGACCGAAACGCCCACCAGAACGCCCTTGCCGCCTTTGAAGTGGTAATAGAGCGGAAAAACGTGTCCCAGAATGGCGAAGATGCCGGCGATATAGCCGATGAAATGCACATCGTTCTGCGCCGTCAGCCCGGTATGCAAAAGTTCACAGATGCCACGGGAGAGCAGCACGGCGATGATGCCCTTTGCCAGGTCTCCCACCAGGGTCAGCGCCGCACAGCCTTTTCCAAAACAGCGCAGCGTATTGGTCAGCCCGGCATTGTGGCTGCCATAGTCCCGGATATCCTTGTGTTTCAGCAGGCGCACCACCAAAATGGAGCTGTTGAAACTGCCCAGCAGGTAGGACAGCACCGCCGAAAGCAAAATTGCGAGTATCAGCATGATCGTTTTCTCCTGTTACTTTTCGTCTCTCGCCCGTTCCCGCACCACAAAGCGCACCGGCGTTCCCGTCAGCCCGAAGGTCGAGCGAATCTGGTTCTCGATATACCGCTGATAGGAGAAGTGGAACAGGTCGGCACGGTTCACGAAAATGACGAACGTCGGCGGCTTGGTGCTTGCCTGGGTCATATAGTAGATCTTCAGACGGCGTCCCTTATCCGACGGCGGCTGGACACGGGTGGTGGCATATGCCAGCACATCGTTGAGCATACCGGTGGAAATGCGCATGGCGTTCTGCTGGTACACCTCGTGAATCTTGGCGAACAGCTTCGGCACACGCTGACCGGTCTTTGCCGAAATGAAAAGAAACGGCGCATAGGACATAAAGCTGAAATCCCGCTGGAGCTTTTCCTCGAACTCCTTCATGGTGCTGTTGTCCTTTTCGATCAGATCCCACTTGTTGACCACGATGATGGACGCCTTGCCCTGTTCGTGGGCATATCCGGCAACCTTGGAATCCTGTTCCGTAAAGCCTTCGGTAGCGTCAATGAGAATCAGGCACACGTCCGCACGGTCTACCGCCATATAGGCACGCAGCACGCTGTAATGCTCGATACGCTCGGTGACACGGGCTTTTTTCCGGATGCCGGCGGTGTCGATGAGGACGAACTTTCCCTCTTCGTTTTCCACCACGGTATCCGTTGCGTCACGGGTCGTGCCGGCAATGTTGGACACGATGGCACGCTCTTCCCCGGCGATGCGGTTCACCAGCGAGGACTTGCCAACATTCGGCTTGCCGATGATCGCCACGTGGATGGCATCCTCATCGTCCTCCAGCTCGTCCTCCGGCGGCAGCAGGTCATAGACTGCATCCAGCATATCGCCGGTGCCGTGACCGTGCGCCGCAGAGATGGGAAACGGGTCGCCGATGCCCAGGTTATAGAATTCGTACAGCTCCATCGGCGGCTCGCCGATAGAGTCGCACTTGTTGACCGCCAGCACCACGGGCTTGCCGCTCTTCTGGAGCATACTTGCCACGGCGCTGTCGTCTGCGGTCACGCCGCAGCGCACATCTGTCACCAGCACGATCACATCGGCACGCTCAATGGCAAGTTCCGCCTGGCGGCGCATCTGCTTGAGGATCACGTCGTCTGTGACTGTTTCAATACCGCCGGTGTCCACCAGCATGAACGAACGGTCACGCCACTCGCCCTTGGCATAGATCCGGTCACGGGTCACGCCGGGCGTGTCCTCCACAATGGAGAGCCGCTGACCGATCAGCTTATTAAACAAGGTAGACTTTCCCACATTGGGTCGTCCCACCACAGCTACAACAGGTAATGCCATAGTGATTTCATCTCCTTTATCGTCATAAGGCAACATCGCACAAAGCACGCCTGCGGGGTTTTTGTGCGGTGTCGCCGTAAATTTTTATTGCAAATGGGTGTGCAGAACAGGGGGCGTATGGTTTCCGTTATCGGGTCGATGTGTAAAGTCGCTCTGTAGGGGCGAACACTGTTCGCCCGTTGGTGTGTCACTCCTCAGTCAGCCTTACGGCTGCCAGCTCCTCTAAAGAGGAGCCTATATACACGCATTCGTCTCCTCTTTAGAGGAGATGCCCGACAGGGCAGAGGAGTCGTCCCGGGCGAACATTGTTCGCCCGTTAGTGCGTTACTCCTCAGTCAAGCCTACGGCTTGCCAGCTCCTCTAAAAGAGGAGCCTATATACACGCATCGTCTCCTCTTTAGAGGAGATGCCCGGCAGGGCAGAGGAGTCAACCCGGGCGAACGATGTTCGCCCCTACGGTGGAAACACATAACATTTCATATTTTGATACGCTATTCCTCAGTCAAACCTACACCTCTAAATAGCCTCCCTTGAAAAGGGTGATTCCCCACGGGGTGGGGAAATGTCACCGTAGGTGACAAAGGGGACCGCTCAGTACGAGGTGGATGCTCCGTAAGGAGCAGACGGAGGGATGAATCCCCCTGTCAGCTTACGCTGACATCCCAGCACAAGGCACACCCTACGGGCGCCTTTTCAAGGGGGACAATAAATCACCCCAAAAACCGACAAACATACAAAAAAGAGAGGCGACACCAGCCGCCTCTCCTCCTCGTACAAAACGAAACCGTCTTGTCAGTCAGCACTTATTCTGCATCGTCCATCTTCAGAACAGCAACGCCCTTATAATATCCGCAGTTCTTGCAAACCTTGTGCGGAGCCTTAATTGCGCCGCAGTTGCTGCACGTGCTCATTGCAGGTGCGTCCAGCTTCCAAACAGCAGAACGTCTCTTGTCACGTCTTGCCTTGGAGACCTTATTCTTCGGTACTGCCATGTCTTGGCACCTCCTTCTACTTTCGACAGTTGCAGGTGCGCTCGTTCAGATTGCACCCACAGATATCGCACAGCCCCTTGCAGTCCTCCCGGCAAAGCATCTTTGTCGGCAGCATCAGCAAAAGATCTGAGATTGCTGTCTCATTCATATCAATGCTGTCGTGTTGTGCGACCAGGTATGTGTCATAGATATCCCCTTCGCTCTGCAAAGACGGTACGACCGTGTGAGAAAAGTCATACGAATAGTCCCGCTTCAGCTCCGTGAGACAACGGTCACAGACCACATCCAGCGTACAGGAGACGGTATATTTCAGTGTCACGATCCCGGCACGGTTATAAAACTCGCCCGAAACCGCCACCGGCGCAGCAAATGTATAGCCACGCACCTCAGACAATTCCTCCGGCGTGATCTCATAGGACACCGGAAGGTGCATACCCTCTATTTGAAAAATCTCCCGCAGCTGTAGAATCATACCTGCTTCCTTTCACGCATTGCATCATTTATTATAACAAATTTCACGCCGGCTTGTCAAGTCCTTTTTCAAAAAAACCGAAAAAACCAGCGTTTTCCCTTGTCCGGGGACAAATTAGTCCACAAACTTGGTAACAGATGCCGGCAGTTCAGCTGCATCTGCGGAAACAGTGAAGGTCACGGTGGAATCGTCGCCGGTCAGCTTGTCCAGCTTTTCCAGTGTGCGGCCCAGTGCCTCGAAATCAGCGCCGGCGATCTTCAGGATGCCGTCTACATAGATCTCCTTGATGTCATAATTGCCGGCCAGCATACCTGCAACAAAGCCATAGAACGCATCAAAGCTGTCGATAGCGAACTGCTCGGTATCGCACCATCTTACCTTATAGCTGATCGAACGGCGCAGTGTCTCGCCCTTTTCGATGCAAACCAGGCAGCCGTTGGTGTCTTTTACTGCTGCGTTAATTCTATCGATAATGATCTTTGTTTTGCCGCTTCCTTTTTTACCTGTAATCAGTCGAATCATGATGAAAACTCCTTTTTTTGCACCGAAATGCGGTACAGATTTATTCCGTCACAGCCGTGATCCGGCTGTTGAACACTTGATTTTTTTGCCGCTTATTCAGCCAGCTTTGCCTCCAGAGCAGCCTTCTGGTCCTCATAGCCCGGCTTGCCCAGCAGTGCGAACATATTCTTCTTATAGCTTTCAACGCCCGGCTGGTTGAACGGATTTACGCCCAGCAGATAGCCGGAAACAGCGCAAGCCTTTTCGAAGAAGTAGATCAGATAGCCCAGGCTCTTTTCGGACACGTCCTCGACCTCGAGGATCATGTTCGGCACGCCGCCGTCTGTGTGTGCCAGCACAACGCCTTCCAGCGCCTTGCGGTTTACGACAGACATATTCTGACCGGTCAGGAAGTTCAGACCGTCCAGGTTCTCTGCGTCCGGTTCCAGATAGAAGTCCTGCTTCGGCTTCTTGATGTCAACCACAGTCTCGAACAGAATGCGGCTGCCTTCCTGGATGTACTGACCCATGGAGTGCAGGTCGGTGGAGAATACTGCGGAGGACGGGAAAATGCCCTTGTTGTCCTTGCCCTCGCTCTCGCCGAACAGCTGCTTGTACCATTCTGCCATCGTCACAAAGCTCGGCTCATAGGATACCAGCATCTCCACATTCTTGCCCTTGCGGTACAGAATGTTGCGCAGTGCAGCGTACTTGTAGCAGTCGTTGTTGTCGAAGTCTGCGGTCAGTTCCTTCTGTGCCTCTGCGGCGCCTGCCATCAGTGCCTCGATGTCGCAGCCTGCAACAGCGATGGGCAGCAGACCAACAGCGGTCAGAACAGAATAGCGTCCACCCACATCATCCGGTACAACGAAGGTCTCATAGCCCTCAGTATCGGACAGGGACTTCAGCGTACCCTTTGCCTTGTCAGTGGTTGCAAAAATGTGATCCTTTGCACCGTCCTTGCCGTACTTCTTTTCCACCAGCTGCTTGAACACACGGAATGCCAGCGCCGGCTCTGTGGTGGTGCCGGACTTGGAAATGACGTTGACAGAGAAGTCTCTGCCCTCGCAGATGGAGATCACTTCATTCAGATAGGTGGGGTTGATGTTGTTGCCCACATAGTAGATGTCCGGAGTGTCCTTCTTCAGATTGTTGTAGAACGGCGACTTCAGGAATTCGATGGCAGCACGAGCGCCCAGATAAGAACCGCCGATACCGATTACAACCAGTACCTCAGAATTCTTCTGGATCTTCTTGGCTGCTGCCTGGATCCGTGCGAACTCTTCCTTGTCATAGTCCGTCGGCAGAGTCAGCCAGCCCAGAAAATCCGAGCCGAGACCGCTCTTTTCGTGCAGCATCTTTGCAGATGCCTCTACCTGATGACGGATTCCGGTCAGTTCGTCCGGATTCACATAATTTGCCAGATATTTTGTATTCAGCTTTACAGAAGACATAATACAATTTCCCTCCACTTTCTTCTCAAGGCGCCGGGCAGCGTGTGCGGTGATCCCGGAAAGGATGCTGCTTTTCAAAGGAAACGACTCCTCCGTCAGCCTGCGGCTGCCAGCTCCCCGTTCAAGGGAGCCATTGAGACCAGCCGGCACACTTGTGCTGTCCAACCACTTTACCACTTATATCATACTATATTCTGCGGCAGATTGCAAGGGGTATCCGGATTCTTGTATAATCTACACAAATTTATCTTCTACAATTTAAGCATTTTGACCGTTATTTGTTCCAGCGCATCCCAGAAGTTCCGTTCCCGGACGGCATCTGCCGCCACCACGTCGGTTTCATAGAGCAGGGTATCGCCCTGGTAGAACGCCGCACTGCCCAGTTTCTGTCCTTTCCGCACCGGCGCACGGAGATAGCCGGGCAGCACCATCACGGTTTCCAGCTCGCCGCAGCTCCGTGGGATGACCAGTGCCTTGAGCCGTCCCGGTTCTGCCAGCACGGCACGTTCCACGCCGCCACGGATCTGGACGGGATAGAGAAATTCCCCGGAAAATCCGGGCTGTACCACCTTCCACCCGGCGAACCCTTTCCGCAGCAGCTGTTTCGCCAGGGCAAAGCGGCTGTCCGTGTCGCCGCACCCCAGCGCCACTGCCACGCACTGCATCCCGTTCCGCTCTGCCCCGGCGGCAATGCTCCAGCCCTCGCTTTCGCTGTGGCACGCCTTAAAGCCGATGCTGGTCTCATCCGTCCGGGCAAAGGTGTTCTCGTTCACCAGCTCGGTGGCGTCGCCCCGGAGAAAATCCCGCCAGGTGCGGAAATATTCCCGGAGACAGTCCTGTTTCGCCAGAGCGCAGCAGAGCCGTGCCAGATCTGCCGCCGTGGTATACGCCCCGTCGTCCGGGCTGCCCTGGGGACTGGCGAACCGGGTGTCACGCATCCCCAGGTCAAAGGCACGGGCGTTCATGTCCATGACAAAGGTTTCTGCATCGCCGCCCGCAGCCACGGCAAGCACAACAGCGGCATCGTTGGCGTTCCCCACGATCAGCCCTTTCAGCAGGTCGCCCACCGTCATCTCTTCCCCGGCGGTGAGCCAGATCACAGCACCCTTTGTGCCGGTGACCGCATCTGTCGCCGTGAGGACGGTGTCCGCCGTCCAGTTCCCCTGCTCCACCTGCTCCGCCGCCAGATAGGCAGTCATCAGCTTTGCCATTGCGCCGCACGCCAGCCGGTCGCCGCTGTGGGATTCCAGCAAAAGCGTCCCGGTCTCCGTCTCCATCAGCGCATAGGCTGCCGCCGGGATCTCCGGTTCTTCTGCGGCACAGACCGCCGGCACACGCCAGAGCATCCCAAAAAGCACCGCCGCACAAATTGCCGCAAGCCAGCGTTTCATAGGCACACCTCCCGTTTTTGGTACAGCTTATGCGCTTTCCCGGTCGGGTATGCAAAAAAAGCAGCCACACCCCGTTCGCCGGAGCATGGCTGCCTTGTTGTGTTTGATATAGTCCCCCTTGAAAAGGGGGATGTCCCGTAGGGACAGGGGGATTTAACTCTCAAAACGGTTCAAAATGTGCATCTGTAGGGGCGAACACTGTTCGCCCGTTGGTGCGTATTACTCCTCAGTCAGCCTTACGGCTGCCAGCTCCTCTACAAGAGGAGCCTTATATCCCCATCTGCCTCCTCTTTAGAGGAGGTGTCCGAAGGACGGAGGAGTCACCACCCGCTTACTTAAAGTAAGCCACGCCGCTCTCGAAGATCTTCTGATCCTTTTCGCCCGGCACGTTCCGGTACAGGTTCTGACCGATACGCTCGCTGTGACCCATCTTGCCCAGAACTCTGCCGTCCGGCGAGGTGATGCCCTCAATTGCCATCATGGAAGTGTTGGGGTTGAAGTGGATGTCCATGGTCGGGTTGCCGTCCATGTCCACATACTGGGTTGCGATCTGACCGTTCTTCGCCATGTCTGCCAGCAGCTCCGGCGGCGCAACAAAGCGTCCCTCACCGTGAGAAATGGCTACGGTATGCACATCGTCCACCTCGGTGCCGTACAGCCACGGGGACTTGTTGGATGCGATGCGTGTCCGAACCAGCATGGACTGGTGGCGTGCGATGGTGTTGAAGGTCAGCGTCGGCGAAACATCGGTCATGTCCATGATCTCGCCGAACGGTACCAGACCCAGCTTTACCAGTGCCTGGAAGCCGTTGCAGATGCCCAGCATCAGACCGTCACGGTTCTTCAGCAGGTCGTGTACAGCGTCCTTGATGCGGGGATTGCGGAAGAATGCGGTGATGAACTTGCCGCTGCCCTCCGGCTCGTCGCCGCCGCTGAATCCGCCGGGGATCATGATGATCTGCGCCTGGCGCACCATAGCGGCAAAGGTGGTGATGGAATCTTCCATCGCCGCAGCGGAAAGGTTCCGGACGATAAAGGTCTGGGGTCTTGCGCCGGCACGCTCAAAGACACGTGCGGTGTCGTATTCGCAGTTTGTGCCGGGGAATACCGGGATCAGAACACGGGGCTGTGCGCTCTTGATCGATGCGGACAGGGTGGTCTTTCTCGGATAGGACAGCTTTTCCGGAACTTCCGTGGTGGTCTTGATACGGCACGGGAATACCGGTTCCAGTTTCTTTTCCCAGACAGCCAGCAGCTTGTCCAGCTGGAGAGTGAACTTCGGGCAGACGATCTCCGGCTTTTCGCTGGTAGAACCGATCACATCCTCGCCGTCCTCTGCATCGCCGCAGAGTTCCAGCAGGAATCCGCCGCAGCAGGGCTGGAACAGCTCTGCGTCTGTCAGCTGGCGGTCGAAGGTGAAACCGATGCCGTTGCCGAAGCACATCTTTGCGATACCCTCAGCCACGCCGCCGTAGTCGATGACCCAGCCGGCACGGATGCGGCCAGCGGCGATCATTGCCTCTACCTTGTCGAATGTGGCACGGATGCTCTCAAAGCTGGGAACGCCGTTCTCGTCGGTCTCCGGACGGAGCATAACGACCTTGTCCCCTGCCTGCTTGAACTCGGTGGAGACCACCTTGTCTGCCTTGGCTGTGGAAACTGCAAAGGATACCAGCGTCGGCGGCACGTCGATGTTCTCGAAGGTGCCGGACATGGAGTCCTTGCCGCCGATAGAGCCGCAGGACAGTTCCAGCTGTGCCTTGAATGCGCCCAGCAATGCTGCCATAGGCTTGCCCCAGCGCTTGGGGTCGTTCTGGGTGCGCTCGAAGTATTCCTGGAATGTCAGCCAGCAGTGGTGCCAGCTGCCGCCTGCTGCGACTACCTTGGCGATAGAAGTGATAACGGCATCCATTGCGCCCAGGTACGGGTTGCGCTCGCTGACGGTGGGATTATAGCCCCACGCCATGAGGGAGCAGGTGTTGGTCTCGCCCTTGAGTACCGGGATCTTGGCAGCCATCGCCTGGGACGGAGACAGCTGGTATACGCCGCCGAACGGCATCAGAACGGTGCCTGCGCCGATGGTGGAGTCGAACTTTTCGATCAGACCCTTCTGCGAGCAGATGTTCAGGCTGGACAGCAGCTCTGTCCACGCATCTGCGCTGTCGGTGAGGGTGGATTCCGCAGCCGGCTGGGGTTCTTCGATGGCGATGCCGGTGTGCTTTGCCGCACCGTTGGAGTTGAGGAACTCACGGGACAGGTCTACGATGGTGTTGCCGTTCCAGTGCATCCGCAGTCTCGGCTCAGCCTGGACAGTTGCCACGATGGTAGCCTCCAGGTTCTCCTTGCCTGCCTCCTTGATGAACTTTTCTGCATCCTCGGCAGCGACAACCACAGCCATACGCTCCTGGGATTCGCTGATGGCAATTTCCGTGCCGTCCAGACCGTCGTACTTCTTCGGTACAGCGTTCAGATCAATTTCCAGACCATCGGTCAGCTCACCGATAGCAACGGAAACGCCGCCTGCGCCGAAGTCATTGCAGCGCTTGATCATCTGTGTTACGGTCGGGTTGCGGAACAGACGCTGGAGCTTGCGCTCTTCCGGTGCATTACCCTTCTGTACCTCTGCGCCGCAGTGACCCAGGGACTCTACGGTGTGGGACTTGGAAGAACCGGTCGCACCGCCGCAGCCGTCACGTCCGGTCTTGCCGCCCAGCAGGATGACGATGTCACCCGGCACCGGTGCTTCCCGGCGGATGTTGGATGCCGGAGCAGCGCCCAGCACAGCGCCGATCTCCATGCGCTTTGCCATATAGCCCGGGTGGTAGACCTCAGCCACGTGACCGGTCGCCAAACCGATCTGGTTGCCGTAAGAGCTGTAGCCGTTTGCTGCGCCGACAGTGATCTTTCTCTGGGGCAGCTTGCCGGCGATGGTATCCTCTACCGGTACCAGCGGATTTGCCGCACCGGTGACACGCATTGCCTGGTATACGTAGGAACGTCCGGACAGCGGGTCACGGATCGCACCGCCGAGACAGGTCGCCGCACCGCCGAAAGGTTCGATCTCGGTGGGGTGGTTGTGGGTCTCGTTCTTGAACATGAGGATCCAGTCCTCTTCCTTGCCATCAATGTCCACCTTGATCTTGACGGAGCAGGCGTTGATCTCCTCGCTCTCGTCCAGGTCGTTCAGCTTGCCGTCTGCCTTCAGTTTCTTGGCAGCGATGGTTGCCAAGTCCATAAGGGTCATGGGCTTTTCGCCTCTGCCCAGTTCCTGGCGGACGGTGCAGTATGCGTCGTAGGTCTCCTTGATGTAATCGGTGGGGATATCCACGTCCGTGATCTGTGTCAGGAATGTGGTGTGGCGGCAGTGGTCAGACCAGTAGGTGTCGATCATGCGCACTTCGGTGATGGTGGGGTCACGGTGTTCGGTGTCCCGGAAATACTGCTGGCAGAACTGGATATCGCCCAGATCCATTGCCAGACCGTAGTCGGCGATGAACTTTTTCAGCTCGTCCTCCGACAGACCGATAAAGCCGGTGAGGGTCTCTACGGTAGTCGGGATGGTATAGTTGGTATCCAGGGTCTCCGGCAGTTCCGGAGATGCCTCCCGGCGCTCTACCGGGTTGATAAGGTATTTCTTCAGACGGTCGAACTCAGCGTCCGTGAGACTGCCGGTGACAACATAGACGTCTGCGGTGCGGACACGGCAGCGCTCGCCCTGGAGCAGGATCTGGATACACTGTTCACAGCTGTCGGCACGCTGGTCGAACTGACCCGGCAGATACTCTGTGGCGAACATCCGCTGACCCTCTTCCAGTGCCGGCAGTTCTGTGTAGGTGTGGTCTACAGCAGGCTCGGAAAATACAGTGGGGACAGCACGCTCGAAAGCCTCTGCCGTCAGATGGTCTGCGTCATAGCGGTGGAAAATGCGGATGTCGCTGACATTCAGACGGAGCGCCGTCTGCACATCGCTCAGAACCGAGCGTGCCTCAACGGCGAATTCCGGCTTTTTCTCCACATAAATACGAAAAACGGACATGGTAAATCTCCTTTATTTTGAATTTGCGGATGCTGCTGCGGACTGGCTCCCCTATAGGGCACCCGAAGGGCGTGCCTTGTGCTGAGCTGGCAAGCCGCAGGCTTGACTGAGGGGTATTTCCGTGAAAACTAGCACATGAAGAAAAAAGATTCCGCAAAACCCCTCCACCAGCTTCGCTGGTCCCCCTCCCCTTTCAGGGGAGGCTGATTCGGCAGACTTGTACAAGGGCAGCAGCTGTTTGCTGTTTTTTCTGCACACGGGTCGATGTGGGCATCGACCCCTACAGGTCTTCGTCAAGACCGGACTCTGTCAGCGTCCCATAGCAGCATTCCGCATCACTCTCTTCTATTCTAACACAAAAAATGCGATTACGCAAACTTTTTTTTGGATTTTTTGCAGAAATTCGCACAACGGTGCCGTTCGGGGTGTGTCCCACGTGATAGCCGTCGCCACGCTCACGCTCGAAAAGCACCGGAAATTCCGTGCCGATCTGGCTTTTCAGAAAGTTTTCCTTGGCGGTTTTCGCCGCTTTCTGCGCCTGTTCCATCCGGGCAGTTTTTTCTGCGCCGCTGCACTGTTCCGGAAACGCCGCAGCCCGTGTGCCGGCTCTGGGCGAATAGCGGAACACGTGCATGGCGGCAAACGCCATCCGCTGTGCAAACGCCAGCGAGTCCCGGAAGTCCTCGTCCGTCTCGCCGGGAAAGCCCACCATGAAATCTGTGGTAATGGCGCAGTCGGGAAAGTACCGCCGGATGCGCTGACAGATGACGGCATACTCGGCGCTGTCATATTTCCGGTTCATGGCACGCAGAGTCCTGTCACAGCCACTTTGCAAAGACAAATGGAACTGGGGACAGAACTGGGGCAGCGCCGCCAGCCGGGAAAGCTGTTCTTCCGTCAGCCGCTCCGGTTCGAGAGACCCCAGCCGGACACGCTCCACGCCGGGGACGGCGGCACAGGTCTCCACCGCCTCTGCCAGCGAGCCGTCCCACTCCATGCCGTAAAAGCCCAGGTTGATGCCGCAGAGGACGATCTCCCGATAGCCGTTCTCCGCAAATCCGGCGGCGGCTTTCCGCAGTTCCTCCGGCGGCAGGCTCCGGCAGCGTCCACGGGCATAGGGAATGATGCAGTAGCTGCAAAAACAGTTGCACCCGTCCTGTATCTTCAGAAAGGCACGGGTGTTGTCCGGCATGGTGTCGCAGGGCAGCGCCTCGAAGTCATCCTGTGCGCCGTAGCTGTCCACGGCGGCGATCCGGGCATGGTTCTGACACAGCTCCGCCAGCAGTCCCGGCAGCCTGCTCCGGTGTTTTGTGCCAAGCACCAGGTCTGCCTCCGGAATGGCGGCTGCCTCGTCGGGATACGCCTGGGGATAACATCCCGTCAGCACCAGCAGAGCATCCGGGTGTTCCCGGCGCACCTTTCGCATGGCGTGGCGCAGGCGGCTGTCCCCGGATGCGGTGACGGTGCAGGAGTTGAAGAGGAAAATGTCCGCCTCTTCCGGCTGAGAGACCACCGTATAGCCGGCGCTTTGCAGCAGAGACTGCATCCCGGCGGTCTCACAGGTGTTCACCTTGCATCCGAATGTATAAAAATAACAGTTCAAGTCTGTGCGATACCTCCTCATCTCCAGAAAAACGACGGAATTTCCGAAAAAACGACCGGGTTTCCGCAGAATCTTTGCGCCGTTTTCACTGGATTTTCATGAAAATTAACGTCACTGTCAAAAAAACAGGGGTGTTTTCATCTTCTATTATACTATATCGACGAAATTGTTGCAATCGTCTTGACAAGAAAATTTTTTCGTGGTAGACTATAGGTACAGAACGGGAAAGCACCCGGAGCTTGCACAATGAAAGCGAAAGGCGGTATGCACGTTGCCGTTTTATGGGATGTGCTTTTGGTTCTGCAATTTATTGTGACACCGGAAGGGCGAGAATCAGACCCCTTCAAGAGGAGGTAATTGTTATGTATGAAACAACAATTCAGCTGAATGCGATCAACGATGTAAAGGATTTCGTAAACAAGGTTATGCTGTTCAATTATGACATTGATCTGGTGTCCGGCCGTTATGCCATTGATGCAAAATCCATCATGGGTATCTTTAGCCTGGATCTGTCCAAGCCGATCAAGCTGCAGGCACACACAGACGATGCAGACAAGCTGGTAGAGGCTATCGGCAAGTACATCGTAAAGTAAGTTTTTAGAACACACATCTTTTTCAAAGATTGAGTAGAATAGTAAGAGGGAAAAACGGCACTCCGGAGACGGGGTGCCGTTTTTCTGTGCTATGCTGCTGTAAATTTTTCTCAAAAGCTCTTCCGCCACACCGACGGCGAGAGCAGCACCAGGATGGGGAAAATTTCCAGCCGTCCCAGAAGCATATCTGCCGACAGCACCATTTTGGAGAAGTCTGACAGAAAGGAAAAGTTCTCCATCGGTCCTACCCGGTTCATGCCCGGTCCGATGTTGTTGATGCAGGTGGACACCGCCGACACCGCCGTGCCGAAGTCCATATCGTCCAGAGAGATCAGCAGGAATGATGCAATCACCAGTCCCAGATACAGGATCAGATAGCTGAGGACGTGCTGCAATACCTCCGAGCGCAGGATCTTGTCGTCCGACTTCACCTGGTTCACCGAGTTAGGGTGTACCATTTTCCGCAGGGACGCAAAGCCGCTTTTCCACAGGATCACAAAGCGCTGCACCTTAAAGCCGCCGCCGGTAGAGCCGCCGCACGCTCCGATAAACATGAGCAGCAGGAGGATCATCTGGGAAAACAGCGGCCAGTTGTTGTAGTCCGCCGTGGCGAATCCGGTGGATGTCATGATGGACGCCACCTGGAACACCGCATAGCGAAAGCACTTTCCCACACTGTGATAGATGGGCTGGATATTGAGCATGATAAGCCCTGTGGCGGCGGCGATGATGCAGAAATAAACACGCAGTTCCGTGTTTTTCCGCACCTCCCGGAAACGCCGGATGAGCAGGTAATAATACAGGGTAAAGTTCACCCCGAACAGGATCATGGTGACGGTAATGACACCCTCCAGATACGGGGAATTATAGTAGGAAACGCCGTCGTTTTTGATGCCGAATCCCCCGGTTCCGGCAATACCCATGGCGTGGCACACGCTGTCGAACAATGGCATTCCGCCGGTGAACAGCAGGATCACCGTGACCAGCGTCAGCACGCCGTAGATGAGGTACAGATACAGCGCCGAGGTCTTTCCCTTGGGGACAAGCTTTCCCACCTGGGGACCGGGACACTCCGCCTGCATCAGATACAGTGCGTTTCCCGTAGACGGCAGAATGGCGATGGCAAGCACCAGTACGCCCATGCCGCCTACCCAGTGGGTAAAGCTGCGCCAGAACAGGATGCCCCGTGGCAGCGCCTCCACGTCCGTCAAAATGGACGAACCCGTGGTGGTGAACCCGGAGATGCTCTCGAACAGCGCATCCACATAGTGAGGAATGCTGCCGCTGAGATAAAAGGGCAGCGCACCCACCGCAGAAAAGATGATCCACATAAGGGATGCAATGACCATGCCCTCTCTGGCGAACATATACCGCCGCTTGGGACGATACAGCGCACCGGGCAGCGCCGCCAGCGCCATGCCTGCGCCCACGCACAGAAAGATCAGCAGGAAGTAGTATTCCCCATAGTACAGGCTCACCAGCGCCGGCACAACGAACAGTGCCGAGGACAGCAGCAGCGCCATGGAGAGATAGTGCAGAACAATTCCTTTATTCATCCCGTCACCGCCTTAATCCAGAATGCTTTTCAGCCCGGAGAAGTGGTGTTCCTTGGAGACGATCACCACAGAATCCCCCAGTTCAATCACGGCGCTGCCGTCCGGAATGATGATCTCCCGTTTCCGGATGATGGCGCAGATCAGGATGTTCTTCTTCAGCCGGACATCCTTCAGCGGCACGCCCACCAGGTCGGGGATACGTTCTTTCACCCGGAACTCGATCGCCTCCACCTGGTTGCCCACCAGATGGTACAGGGATTCGATCTCGCTGCCGGCGGTGCTTTCCAGAGAGCGCACATAGCTCAGCACATTGCCCATGGTGAGGAACTTCGGCGACACCACGCAGTCCAGCCCCAGGTCTGACGCCAGTCCGATGTAATTTTCCCGGCTGATCTTGGTGACCACCTTGGCGTTGGTGTTGTCCTTGGCGAACAGGGAAATAATCATGTTTTCCTCGTCGATGCCGGTGAGCGCCACAAAGCCGTCCACCTCCAGTACACCCTCTTCAATGAGCAGATCCTGGTCTGTACCGTCGCCCCAGACGACGATGGCTTTCGGGAGCCGTTCCGCCAGTTCGTTGCAGCGCTCCCGGTCCTTTTCGATCAGCTTGACCTTCATGCCCAGCGCCAGCAGCTGTTTCGCCAGATAATACCCGACTCTGCCGCCGCCCACCAGCATAGCGGTCTTGACCTTGTCCTTCATGAAACCGCTGGCACGGAAAAAGCGCTCGATGTTCTTATGGGATGCCGCCACATGGATGCGGTCGCCGCTCTGCATCACGAAGTCGCCGCCGGGTATCATCACATCGCCGTCCCGCTGGACAGCGCAGACCAGGAACTTGGTCTTGATCTTCTTGTAAAGTTCCGCCAGGGTGATGCCCGACAGCCACGGGAAATCCGGGAGACGGTATTCCACCAGTTCCAGCTTGCCCTTGCCGAACACTTCCACCTTTGCCGCCGACGGAAAGACCAGCACACGCATGATCTCGTCTGCGGTGGAAAGCTCTGGATTGATGACCATAGACAGCCCCAGATCTTCCCGGATGAGGTGCATCTGCTGATAGTACTCCGGCATCCGCACCCGGGAGATGGTCTTTTTCGCCCCCAGGCGCTTGCCGATGAGACAGCAGAGAATGTTCAGCTCGTCATAAGGCGTAGCGGCGATGAGCAGTGTCGCCTTGTTGACCCCTGCCTCCAGCTGTGTCTCCGCCGTAGCGCCGTTGCCCTCGATGCACATCACGTCCAGGGTATTCTGGCTCTTGCGTAGGTGCGCCTCTTCGCAGTCCACCACAGTCACGTCGTGACCCTCACGCACCAGCACAGCCGCAAGGTTGCTGCCGATCTTTCCGTTTCCGATAATTACGATTTTCATAGTATCCACCCAATAAATTGGCAATCGCTTGCCGCAGCTTATCATCTGTTTTCTCAGAGCCTGTTCCGCATCTTTTTCCCATGTCTTTTCGGCAGATTTTTTCGCTGACTGCGTCAAAATCCGCACGTAAAAAGATACTGAACAGGCTCTTAAAAATGAACAAAATCTATTATAGCATCTTTGTGCAATAATGTCAACGGAAAAACTGCTTTTTCACACGCAGACCCATTTTTCTCATTTTTCCCCTGGAAAAGGACGATTTTCCACGGAGACGGTCGGGCGCTGCTGAACCGTGATGCTTTCTGCAATGCCTTTTTGTAATGCTCTCCTCAACGCATTTGTAGGGGCGAACATTTATCCCCCTGTCCCTCCGGGACATCCCCCTTTTCAAGGGGACAATAAGCCTCCCTTGAAAAGGGAGGTGGCACGAAGTGCCGGAGGGATAAATTTAATTGAGGATATAATCCCCCTGTCAGCTTACGCTGACATCCCCCTTTTCAAGGGGGACAATAAAAAGAGAGACAATCCGGTGACGCACCAACGGGCGAACCATGTTCACCCCTACGAGACCAACAAAAAAGCACCGCCGGGAAACCAAATCTCCCGGCAGTGCCGCAATATTTCTGCTGTTATTTTTCCGCAAACACGGTGCTTTTCAGCTGCTGCTTTGCCGCATCGAAGTCCACCTGCAAAACGGACTCGCCGCCGATATCTGCGCCCTGATAGGTGCCGTCCGCCGGCACACGCTGCTGCGCCATGTCATAGGTCGCCAGCTTCAGCGGCGTGGTGACTGCATAGCCGTACAGAGACAGCACCGACATATTGGTGGTCATCTTCGGCAGCGCACCCATGCACACCGGAAACAGCCGGAACGGGTTGCTTTTGATCTTGCCCATAACCTGCTCCATAACCGTGCGCTGGCGCTCGGTACGCTCAAAGTCGGCGTTTCCCACATACCGGATACGGCTGTAGGACAGCGCCTGCTTGCCGTCCAGTTTCAGCTTGCCGCCGCCGTCCAGCAGGTCGTCCTCCCGGTCGTCGCCCATGATCTCGTTGACCTCGCTGATGAGGATCTCGTTGACTGCCTCCGCCTCCCGGTCGGATATCTCCAGCTCCACACCGCCCACTGCGTCGATCATCGCCGCACACGCCGCAAAGGTGATCATCACATAGTCGTCGATATGTACGTCAAAGTTCTCCTCGATGGTGTCCATCAGCAGTTCCGGGCCGCCGTAGGAATACGCCGCATTCAGCTTGGCGCTGCCCTGCCCCGGAATGTCCACATAGGCATCACGCATAAACGAAGTCATGTAGATCTGATGCGTTTTGGAATTCAGCGACACTAAAATCATGGAGTCTGAACGTCCACGCTCCTCGTCCGGGTCACGGGTGTCCGTGCCGATCACCAGCACGTTTTTTACATAGGATGCGTCCATACTGCCGCTGGTGACAGTCCGGTCTCCGGTGTCCACCCGGTTCATGCCCAGGATGCCCACCATAGCGATAGCGGAATAGAGCAGGAACACCGCCACGATCACCGTCAGCACAATGCGCACCAGCCGGCTCAGAAAAGAACCCTGCCGCTTTCGTGAAGTACGGTTCCGACCGGAACTCTGTCTCGGCGTACTCTGCCTTGGCGGTTCCCGTCTGGTCTGGCTCTGCCGGGGCGGATTCTGTCTCGGCGACGTCTGCCGGGAAGCTTCCCGGCGTGGCTGATTGTAACCCTGTCCCTGGGGACGCTGGGGCTGGCGGTAGGTCTGACCGCCGTGATATCCCGGTGCAGCCTGCTGTCTCGGCGGCGGACTGCCCTGCGGACGCTGTCCCTGGGGATAGCTCTGCCGTGCCGCATAGCTGCCCTGTGCCGGGCGCTGTGCCTGCTGCCCGTAGCCGTTCTGGGGATACCCATTCTGCGGATAGCCCTGCTGCCCATAGCCGTTTTGCGGATACCCGTTCTGCGGATATCCTTGCTGTCCGTAGCCATTCTGCGGATACCCATTCTGCGGATAGCCCTGCTGCCCATAGCCGTTTTGCGGATACCCATTCTGCGGATACCCGTTTCGGGGATAACCCTGCTGTCCGTAACCGTTTCCCTGACTGCGCACCTCCTGTGCGTTCAGCTGCCGGGTATCGTACTGGTCTGTGGAGCCGTCCGATGCAGCGGCACGGAAAAACATGGTCTCCTCGCCGTCTGTGTTGTTCTGTTTATGATTTCGTTCCACGCTAAGCCACTCCTTTCACGGGAATTACCGTATCCGCACCGCCAGTGCTGTCACCAGCGTCAGGATCGCATGATAGATCAGGAAAAAATAAGCCGTCATCTGGGTATATGCGCCGGTGACCACATGGATCATCGCCAGCGAAAAGCCCAGGAGTCCTGCCGCAACCAGCAGGATCACGCCCAGCACCGCCGCACGGCGCACCCGTCTCGCACCCAGCAGCAGCGCACCTGCACCAAAACCGGTGTCGCCCACGGTCATGGATGCGCTGACGCAGCCCAGGTCGCCGGTCTCACGCTGGAACAGGTGGTGCATAGAGGTGGGAACGATCTTTAAGTAAGCCTCCGGGAAATCGAACAGCGCCGCCAGCCGCCGGAGCGAAACGGAACAGTCCACACTCCGCAGCACCAGCGCCACACGCTCCTGCCGCAGCGCCTGCATCTGCCGCTTTACCTTGGGGTCTGCCGTGATGCGCACGGAAAACATTGCCGCCAGCACACCGCTCACCGACAGATACAGCACATCGCCGCTGCCCTCTGCCAGCTCTGCCTCTCTGGTCTTGGTGGGCAGTCCCTCGATGTTGTGGTTCGCCATCATCTCCCGTCCGCCGAACAGCACACGCCGGTTTGCGATCCAGCCGCAGAGTCCCAGCCCGTCCTCACAGACAAACTCGTCTACCGGCCGCAGCGTTTCCCGGTCGGGGATCATCTCCGCAAAGGCGCTCTGGAGCATACTGTCTCCGTGATGCACCAGGCTCGCCGCATCCAACAGCACCTCGTCCATCTTCGCCCCGGAAAGCACCTTCATGCCGGCGATCTGCACCGATCCCTTGGGGAACAGGTCGTTCGCCTCCACCAGCAGGGCGTTGGTGTCGAAAAAGTCGTCCACGCTCTGATAGCCCAGCATCGCACTGTTGGATGCCGCCGCCTTTTTCGACTCACGCTCCAGCGGCAGATTGACTGCCAGGGCGCTCGCCGTACCGCAGCACGCCACCTGCAATAGTGCCAGCATGGAGCAGAAAAAGCTGATCCAGGGCATCCCGAACGCCGTTCCCATGCGAATCAAAGTCATGCCCACAGCGATGAGCAGCGTCACTGCGCCGCAGATGGGCGTCATGGTGCGGCAGAGACTGTCCGCCATATCCGTGGAATAGGAATACCGCAGGATATCGCACACCCCGTCTGCCTTGCGCACAGCGGTGACAATGGGGATATCGTGCAGCACGCCACGGGTGAGCAGTTCTGCGGTCTCCTCCTGGGAGACATAGGAAAGCACCCGTTTCTGTCCCTCCCGGGAAATCACGTTCACATTCCGCAGCGCACGGCGCACCATGAGCAGCCGTCCGATGATGTTGCAGAACAGCGCCAGCAGAGCGCACGGCACGTAGAGATGCACCGTCCCCGAAGAAAGGGTCTCCGGCGCAACGACGGCGCAGACTGCACCCAGCAGCGTGGGCAGCAGGGGCAGCACCGCCATGCTGTCGCTGTCCGCATGAAAGCGGAGCAGATTCCACAGCCCGTTTTTCACCGTGGGGAACATCACGCCCAGCCCCAGCAGTCCCAGCGCCAGCTGAATGATGCTGTAGCCTCTGGGGGTGACCGTCTGTAAAAACGCACTGCCACCCAGCACTTCCAGACACGCCAGAACAGCGCCGGCAAGCGTCAGCACCAGCATGGCAACAAACCGGAAGAACACCACATTCCGCAGGTTTTCCAGGGTCTTTTTCACCAAGCCCAGATCATCCGGCTTGCGCTTGTCCGCATCTTCCCCGAAGGTGTGGCTGCGCACACGCTGGCGAATGGGACGAAAGCTGCCGGTCTGCTGCTTTTCCTGGTAATAGTAGTCCTTTTCCTCCTCCCAGTGCCGTCTGGAGGCCGGCGGTTCTTCCGGTACTGTCCGGGCATCCGGGCGCTGAAATTCTCCGGTAACCGACTCTTTGAGATAAGTACTCTCCGGTGAGCGCCGCCGCCGTTTCCGGTTCTTTTCTCTGGCACGGGTGGAGTCCTGCATCTGCCGCACATTGGGGCGATGCTTTTCCGCCGGCTCTTCTGTTTCCGGCTCAGCCAGCATGACTGCGCCGTCATAGCCGCTGTCGCCGTTCTCCGGATAGGATGCGCCATAGCGTGCCGCACCGGCAGCCTTGACGAAGGAGACATTTTCCCGGCGGAGATGCTGGGTGGGAAAACGCTCCCGCAGCACCGGGGCAGCGTCGACATCTCTTGCCGCCTGCGCCGCCTTGTCCGCCTTGATGTGAGAAATGGTGGACTTGATATCCACCAGCTGTTCCTCGTCTCCCGCAGAAAGCTCCGGCACGACCTGGTCATAGCCGGCTTGTTCCTGCCGCAGCGGACGGCTGGAGGTCGCCGCATTCACCAGCTTTTCCGTCTCCAGCGTCCCGTGGGACAAGGGCTTGTCCGAGGTATGCCGGATGCCGGAGCGCCTGCCGTCCTCGCTGTATTCGTTCAGAATCTCTTCTAATGTAAATTTATGGTCTGCCATAAGTTCACTCCTGTGGTAAAAACGTCACTTCGCCAGCCGCTGGCGAACTGCTTCGTACATAAAAATGCCTGCCGCCACGGACGCATTCAGGGAGTTGACCTTTCCACGCATGGGCAGACTGAGCATAGCGTCGCACTTTTCGCTCACCAGGCGGCTCATGCCAAAGCCCTCTGAGCCGATGACAAACGCCGTGCCGCCGGTGAAGTCCGCATCCGTATAGCTTGTGCCTGCGGCATCTGTACCGTAGATCCAGACGCCGTTTTTCTTCAGCGTCTCCATGGCGGATGCCAAATTGGGGACACGTGCCACCGGCAGCCAGCTTGCAGCGCCGGCAGAGGTCTTTCCCACCGTCAGCGTCAGCGATGCGCTGCGCCGCTTGGGGATCACCACGCCGTGTGCGCCGGCAGCCTCTGCCGTCCGGATGATCGCACCCAGATTGTGAGGGTCCTGGATGCCGTCACAGAGTACCAGCAGCGGCGGTTCGCCCTTTTCTGCGGCACGTTCCAGCAGTTCTTCCAGGGAAACATAGGTGCCGCACGCACCCTCAGCAGCCACGCCCTGGTGGACTGCGCCGCCGGTGAGCTGGGACAGCTTGGACTCGGTGACCACTTTCACCGGGATGCCCTTTTCCTTGGCGAGCCGGATGATCTCCTGGAGACCGCCGCTCTCCTGTCCCACATAGATCAGATCGATCTTGGCATCACTCCGCAGCGCCTCCAGAACGGGGTTGCGTCCGGCAATGCGGTCGTTTTCGGTCTCCGGTGCATCCGCCGGCTTTTGTCCCCGGCGGGGCTGTGGTTTTCTCTGGCTCATATCAAATCCTCCGTTATCTCTCTGCGCTGTGTCCAAAAGTACAGCACAGCTTTTATTTTTGCACGATTCTATTTATTATAGCACACCCAGAGAGAAAAAACAAGAATTTTCACGGGATTTTCAGATTTTTCTTTCCGCCGGGAGCTGTCACAGCAGCAGCAGGCACACCGCCGCCGTCCCCAGGCAGCTAAGCAGCACCAGCAGGACGGTACGCAGCCAGAACCGTTTTTCCGCCTTGTCCGGCGCAGCCTCCCGGAGCAGGGCATCTGCATCCGCACGGGAAAGCTGCTGGGGCAGCTGGGTCACGCCGGGCTTGAGATAAAACACGGCACGCTCAAAATACAGGCTGTCCGGATGGTTCACTTCGATGATCTTTTTCTGTACGCCTTTTACCATTTCTTCTGTCTCCTCCTGTTTCCGCCGTGCAGTGTCGCACGAGCTTTTCACATCTGCACAAACTTTTTACATCTACACGGGCTTTTAACAAGAGTATGCGCACCTCGGAAACCGTTCAAACAGAAGAACCCCGGTTTTCCACAAAAACCAGGGATTCGACCGTATATTCTGTGGAAAACTCTGTGGAAACTGTGGAAAACAAGCGCTTTTTCCATCTCTGCCCCCGAATGTGGAAACTGGTGGAGAGTTTTGCCGGACGGCTGTCTCAGACGCCTGCCGTCAGGGGCATCACCGGCGCATCGGTGCGGAACGGCGCCGCCGGAATGCCGTTCGTCCCGAACAGGGAGACCGGTCCGTAGTTCACCCAGTTGTACCGTGCCGCCACGGGTGCATCCACGCCGTCCGCCGTGAGCCGCACGGTGTTCCCGTCCAGGACAGCCTTTGCCGGATGATACGCCCCGTCTGCCCCGGCGATCTCAAAGCCCACGGGTTCGCCGTGCCATACCATTCCCTGTTCGGCGTGGGAAAAGAATACGGTGAGGGTGTCGCCCTCTGCCGCAAAGCTGCGGTAGATAGGACCGAACGCCTGCAATTCCGTTTCGCCGTAGACCAGCCGCCGTGCCTGGAGCGCCAGACGGTGTCCCACCGGGTGCTTGTCCACCGGGTGGATGTTGCAGTACTCGCCGCAGTCCAGGATCACGGCAATGCCTGTGTTTTTCACCGTCTGATACACCCGCATCTGCGCCTCACGCAGCTTGCTCCACGCCCCGTTTTCCGGGGTGTCCGCATAGGTGTGCATGGGCAGCTGCACCAGGAGAAAGGGCAGGGTCTCGTCCCGGAAATCCTGGCGCCACCGGGCAATGAGCATCGTCAGCAGTGTACCATAGGTGTCGGGTCGGATCTCGTCGTTTTCGCCCTGATAATAGAAAAATCCTCGGATGGTATAGGGTGTCACCTGCCGCAGCATGGTGTGGTACATCCCGGCAGGACGGTACGGGCTTTTGATGCCCATCGGACCGGGATAGCGGTTTTCGCCGCAGCGCCGGATAATCTCGTCCCAGGGCATATTGCCGTCCTCCTGGTAGCACTTCTGCATCCGCTTTTCCCAGGCGGTGTGATAGGTCACATATTCGTCATAGGCGGCGATCATCTCCTCGTCGGTCTTTCCGGCGACGGCATCCGCATAGTCCTGCAAATAGGGGTGTCCGGCAGTGTGCGCCCGGAGATCTTCCTCCGGCAGCCAGCAGCTCACCGAAGAGCCGCCGAAATTGCAGCCGATGATCCCCACGGGAACGCCCAGGGTCTGCGCCAGCTCCTTTGCTGCCAGATAGCCGGCAGCCGACCAGGTGCCGCTGGTCTCCGGGGACGGCAGTTCCCAGTGGGCGGCATCCATGGCAGCTTTGTAAGCGTCGTCCCGGAAGGTATTTCTCGGCACGGAAAAATACCGGACGTTGGAGTCTGCGCACTGTGCCAGTTCCGCAGCGCCGTTTTTGGCATCTTTCAGCATGAACTCCATGTTGGACTGTCCCCCGGCGAGCCAGACCTCACCGAATGCCACATCCGTGAAGGTCTGTTCGTTCACCGTCATGGTACAGCCCGTTCCGCCGGGCATGGGCGGCAGTGTCACGCACCAGCTGCCGTCTGCACCTACAGCGCCGGAAACAGTACAGCGGCGCTCCGGGACGGAAACCGTCACCGTCTCGCCGGGCGTTCCCGTGCCGAAAACCGCAATGGGCTTTCCACGCTGGAGCAGCATATGGTCTGTAAAAATGGTTGCACATTGTATCATAATGGATTCTCCTCGTATTGTGATGGTTTTATAGGCAACACCGCACAAAGCTTGTGCGTAAGATGCGCAGCCAGATTTTTTGGCAGATTGCGCAGAAATTTCGCAGGCATACTGTCGTATGTCAAGAGATTTCTGTGCAATATGACGGAAAATCAGCAAGCAGATTGCGTGCAAAGCCGTCAGGCGGGCTTTGTGCGGTATTGCCTTTATTATACCGGGTTTTCCGGCGGTTGTCAACGAAACGGCAGGGTGTCAAATCGCCGCTCTTGACACATCCGCCTCCGCCATGGTACAATATGGGACAGAACCGGACAGCGCCGCAGTGCGCCGTCCCCACGAAAAAAAGGAGCAGCAAGCTATGGCAAAACAACACTGGAAAGGCAGCGTCCTCTTGGCGCCCGTACCGCCGACCCTGGTCTCCTGCGGCACGATGGAGCATCCCAACGTCCTCACCATCGCCTGGACAGGCGTTCTGGCGACCCATCCGCCCATGACCTATATTTCCGTCCGACCCTCCCGGTATTCCTACGACTTCATCCGGGAATCCGGCGAGTTCGTCATCAATCTCCCCACCTCCGCCATGATGAAAGCCACGGATTTCTGCGGCGTGCGCAGCGGCAGAGACGTGGACAAGTTCGCACAGTGCCACCTCACCCCGGAGCAGGCACAGACCGTAAGTGCGCCCATGATCGCCGAGTGTCCCGTCAGCCTGGAGTGCCGTGTCACCGACACGAAAGAACTGGGGACACACACCGTCTTTGAGGCAGAGATCACCGGCGTGAATGTGGACGAGCGCTTTCTGGACAGCAAGGGCAAGCTGAATCTCCAGCAGTGTGGTCTCATGGCATACGCCCACGGGGAATACTTCGCCCTGGGCAGAAAGCTGGGGAACTTCGGCGATTCCGTCCGGAAAAAGAAAAAGCCGGGCAAGGGAAAAAGACAGCCGGGGAAGAAAGGATGATTTTCTGCGGAGTTGAAAACAGCACTGTAGGGGCGAACATAGTTCGCCCGCTGTGCGACTCGCTGACATAACGACTCTGACCACACTTCGTACCGTCTCCTCTTCCAGAGGAGATGCCCGACAGGGCAGAGGAGTCGATCCGGGCGAACACTGTTCGCCCCTACAAATCCCTTTTCAACAAAAACAATTATTAAAAATGATTTGTGTGGAATCCCCCTGCATTCACCTTGACTTTTCCACAAAATCTGCTATAATATAGAAGTAGAAGGCAGTGCTGCCTTCTTTCTGTATAACCAAGGCATTCCGGGACAAACTAACGGGGAAAACACCCGAACCGTCCAAAGGAGTACCGCTATGACCAGACAGAACGACAGCACATCCAAAAGCAGCACCGAGGAACAGCTGGATCAGGCACAGCTGATCGAAGAGACCGGCGGTGTCCGGCCGCAGAACGCCAGGCACCTCATCCACTGTCTGAACATCATCGGACAGGTAGAGGGACACAACGTCCTGCCGGAGGACACCAAGACCACCAAGTATGAACACGTTCTCCCGGCGCTGGTCGCCATTGAGCAGGATCGGGAGATCGAGGGACTGCTCATCCTGCTCAACACCATGGGCGGCGATGTGGAGGCTGGACTCGCCATTGCGGAAATGATCGCCGGAATGCACACGCCCACCGTCTCCCTGGTGGTGGGCGGCGGTCACTCCATCGGCATTCCCCTGGCAGTGAGCGCCGATGTCTCGTTTATTGTTCCCTCTGCCTCCATGACGGTACACCCGGTGCGCACCAACGGGCTGGTGCTGGGTGTGCCGCAGACTACCGTTTATTTTGAAAAGATCCAGGAGCGCATCACCGGGTTCATCACCGCCCACAGCCGCATCCCACAGGAGACGCTGGAACGGATGATGATGAACACCCAGGAAATGGCAACTGATATGGGGACTGTGATCTCCGGCAGAGAGGCTGTGGAAAGCGGTCTCATCGACCGGATGGGTTCTCTCCACGATGCCATCGAGGCGCTCTATCATCAGATAGAAACATAAGGGCAGCACTGCATCTTTGCCGTGCCGCCGTGAGAACTGCAAACCGGCGCTCTGCCGGGCAGTTCCTTTCAGAAAGGCACATAACATTGGCAAAAAAATCTGCATCTTCCAAAAAGACTTCCAAGCCAGCACCCAAAAAGAAACCGGCAGCCAAGAAAAAGGCTGCCGGTACTTCTGCTGCACAGACGGCGAAAGAAGAGGCACTGGAAAAGCTGAACCGCCAGCAGAGCGGCAACACCAAGTTCCAGTCCGTCATCCTCTTTGCCTGCGCAGTGCTGTTTTTCCTGCTGGCGTTTATCCACGGCAATGCCGGATGGTACTTTATGCACCGGGTCATCCGGGGCATTTTCGGCTTTTCCATCGTCATTGTCCCCATTATCCTGCTCATCACCGCCTATTACACCGAAAAGCGTGAGGGAATGTCCCTCTCCCGGCGGCTGCTGTTCAGCGCCGGACTGACGGTACTGGTGAGCAGCTTTTTCCAGATCATGTTCATCGGTGACATCGGGAAAAAAGGCTTTTTCCGTGCCATCGGCTACTTATACACCACCGCCGCAGACGATGCATTCCAGAGCGGCGGCGTCATCAGCGCCGTTCTCGCCTATCCCTTTCTGCGGATCATCGGCACGCCCGGTGCGCAGATCATCATTGCCCTGCTGCTCTTTGTCGCCATTATGTGGATGCTGGATATGAGTATGCAGCAGCTGTGGTACTATATCTGCTGGCCGTTCCGCAAGCTCCGGGAACTCTGGAACAAAGAGCCGGACTGGGCGGACGATATCCCCGACACGGACATCTCCGGCGAACCGGAACTGCCCCAGGCAGAAGAGCCGGAATTTCTGCTCCCGGAGCAGACCGGACCGAAACGGGCAAAGGTCCACCGCAAGGGCAGCCGTCCTGCCGAACCAGTTCCCGAACCGGCGGCAGACGACAGCCTGGAATCTGCCATCCCCGATTTTGTCGAGGACAACTCGCCGCTTTCCCCGGATCTGGACGCTATGATACGGGACAGCTACAGCCAGCCCCAGGACAATGCGCCCTATACCCCGGCGTATGACATGGACATCGACATCCCCATCCCGGAGGACGAGCCGGACAACGGAGCGATCGTCTCCCCGGAAGAGCTGATGCAGGATCCGCCGGAACTGTTCACCCCGGATGCGGAAACTGCTCCGGCAGAAACAGCGGCACCGGCTGCACCGGCATCCGAACCGGTCTCCCAGCCGCCGGCACGTCCCTATCAGATTCCCAGCATCGACTTTTTGCAGAACGGCGTCAGCCGTGCCGGAGACCCTGCGGTAGACCAGGAAATGAAAGAAAAAGCCGGCATTCTGGTAGAGACGCTGAAAAGTTTCGGCGTGACCGTCCGCATCACCGGGATTTTCCGGGGACCGTCCGTCACACGGTATGAGATACAGCCTGCCGCCGGCATCAAGGTCTCCAAGATCACCGGACTGGCAGACGACATTGCCCTTTCTCTGGCAGCGCAGGGGGTCCGCATCGAGGCGCCCATTCCCGGAAAGCCTGCCATCGGCATCGAAGTCCCCAACAGCCACAAGGACACCGTTTCGCTCCGGGAAATCCTGGAGAGCGACAGTTTCCGCAGTTCCAGGAGCAAGCTGGCGTTTGCGGTGGGACGGGACATCGCCGGAAATGCCGTCGTAGGCGACATCGCCCGGCTGCCTCATATGATCATCGCCGGTGCGACCGGTTCCGGTAAGTCGGTCTGCACCAACTCCATTATCATGAGCATCCTGTATCACGCCACACCGGAAGAGGTCAAGCTGATTCTGATCGACCCGAAGATCGTCGAGTTCACGGTCTATGAGGGCATTCCCCATCTGCTCATCCCGGTGGTCACTGACCCGAAAAAGGCTGCTGGTGCGCTGAACTGGGCGGTGCAGGAGATGCAGCGGCGGTATAACCTGTTCGCAGAAAACAGCGTCCGTGACCTGGGCGACTACAACGCTGCGGCGGCACAGCCCGGCAGCGGTCTGGAACCCATGCCGCAAATCGTGGTGATTATCGATGAGCTTGCCGACCTGATGATGACCACTTCCAAGGAAGTGGAGGACTCCATCTGCCGTCTGGCGCAGAAAGCCCGTGCCGCAGGAATGCACCTCATCATCGCAACCCAGCGTCCGACCACGGATATTATCACCGGACTTATCAAAGCGAACATCCCCAGCCGTATCGCCCTGTCGGTCATGTCCCAGGTGGACTCCCGTACCATCCTGGACACCGGCGGCGCAGAAAAGCTGCTGGGTCACGGCGATATGCTGTACTTACCCAACGGAAAGATCAAGCCGGTCCGTGTCCAGGGCTGTTTCACCTCCACCAAGGAGATCGAAAAAGTGGTGGACTTCATCAAGTCCCAGACCCAGAGCGAATACAGCGACGAAATCATGGAACAGGTGGAACAGAGCATCCCCGTCACCAAGGCAGAGGCAAAGGAACTGCGTGCCGCAGAAAAAGCGGCTGCCGTCAACGAGCCGGAACCGGGCAGCGATGAGGACGTACTGGAGCGTGCCATCGAAGTGGTCGTTGAGGCTGGACAGGCATCCACCTCATCACTCCAGCGGCGGCTGAAACTGGGCTATGCCCGTGCTGCCCGGATGATGGACGAGCTGGAACAGATGGGCGTGATCGGTTCCTACGAGGGCGCAAAGCCCCGGAAGGTGCTTATGACGAAAGAACAGCTGGCAGAACGGAAAATGCGGCGGCTGCAATAAATGACGAAAATTTTCTTTGTTATAATCCCCCTGTCCCTTCGGGACATCCCCCTTTTCAAGGGGGACATAATGAGTGACAATAAGCCTTCCTCGAAAAGGCACACCCTATAGGATAGGCGATTTTCAAGGAAGGCAAATTTACAAGGAGCAAATACATGACCCACTTTCTCCCTGTCACCATGCAGGAACTTCTGGAAACCGGCGTATCCCAGCCGGATTTCGTATACATCACCGGCGATGCCTATGTAGACCACCCCAGTTTCGGGGCAGCCATTATCACCCGGCTGCTGGAATCCCAGGGCTACAGCGTCGCTGTCCTCTCCCAGCCCGACTGGCACACCGTCCGGGACTTTCAGCGTTTCGGCAAGCCGAGACTGGCGTTTCTGGTGACCGGCGGCAACATCGACTCCATGGTCGCCCACTACACCTCTGCCAAGCGAAAGCGCAGCAGTGATATGTACTCTCCCGGCGGAAAAGCCGGACTGCGCCCCGACCGTGCCGTTATCACCTACTGCCGGAAGATCCGGGAGGCTTATCCCGACGCCGCCATTGCTATTGGCGGTCTGGAGGCATCCCTGCGGCGGTTCGCCCACTATGACTACTGGGACGACACCGTCCGCCCGTCCATTCTGGTGGACAGCGGCGCAGACCTGCTCATGTACGGCATGGGCGAGCATCAGATCACGGAACTGGCACAGCAGCTGGCAGACGGCGTTCCCATCCGGGAGATCACCGGCATCCGTGGCACGTGCTACCTCACCGAGCCGGAAAACACCCCGTGGGGCGGTGTCCAGTGTCCGGATTATGCCCAGGTCTGCCGGGACAAAAAGGCGTATGCCAAGGCGACCCGGCAGCAGTATGACCAGCAGGACGAGATCACCGGAAAGACAGTTCTCCAGCGCCACGGCAGTCAGATGCTGGTGCAGAATCCGCCGGCACTGAGTCTGACCCAGGACGAGCTGGACGCAGTCTACCGGCTGCCCTATCAGCGCAGACCGCACCCCATGTACGACAGCCGTGGCGGCGTTCCGGGCATCGAAGAGGTACAGTTCTCAATCGCCCACAACCGGGGCTGTTTCGGCTACTGCAACTTCTGCTCCATCGCCCTGCACCAGGGACGGCACATCACCTGCCGCAGCGAGGAATCCATCCTGGAAGAGGCAAAAAAGATCACCGAAATGCCCAACTTCAAGGGCTATATCCACGACGTGGGCGGTCCTACCGCAAACTTCCGGCTGCCGTCCTGCAAAAAGCAGGCAAAAGCCGGGATGTGTCCGGGGAAAAAGTGCCTTGCTCCCGAACCCTGCAAGGCACTGCAGGTGGACCACAGCGAATACCTGGGCATTCTCCGCAAGCTGCGAAAGCTGCCCCGGGTCAAGCGTGTCTTTATCCGCTCCGGCATCCGGTTCGACTATGTGATGGCGGACAAGGACGACACCTTTTTCAAGGAACTGGTGGCGGAACACGTAAGCGGTCAGCTGAAGGTCGCACCGGAACACGTCAGCAACGTGGTGCTGGACAAAATGGGAAAGCCCCACATCGAGTGCTATGAGGCGTTTCAGAAACGGTTCTACGAGATCACCAAGAGCATCGGCAAAAAGCAGTATCTCGTCCCCTATCTCATGTCCTCCCACCCCGGCAGCACCCTCCAGGAGGCGGTAAAGCTGTCCCTGTTTCTCCGGGACAACGGCATCCATCCGGAACAGGTGCAGGACTTCTACCCCACGCCGGGAACGATTTCCACTTGTATGTACTACACGGAGCTGGACCCCTACACCATGGAGCCGGTCTATGTCCCGAAAACACCCAAAGAAAAAGCCATGCAGCGTGCGCTGCTCCAATATTATCTGCCCCAGAACCGCCAGCTGGTGCTGTCTGCACTGAAACAGGCAGGACGGCAGGATCTGATCGGCACAAAGCCGGGCTGTCTGGTCGCACCGGAACAGCACGCCGGCAATTCCCCAAAACCGTCCGGAAACGGACAGCGACACCCCAAAGGAGGCGCATCCCCACGAAACCGCAAACCATCTTCCAAAAAATCACGGCGGCACTGATCGCCGCAGCACTTCCGCTGCTGAGCGGATGCAGTCTGGACGATGCCGAAAGCTATCTCACCGACACCATTCAGCAGGCGTTCGGCGGTGAAGACGGAGCAGAGGCAGAGAACAACGGCGGCTCCGGCACAGGCAGCTGTACCGTCCATTTCCTGGATGTGGGACAGGGCGACAGCGAACTCATTGTCACCGACACCGCCGCCGTCCTCATCGACGCCGGCGAACAGAGCGCCGCAGACGACATCCTCGCCGACTTGCAGCAATACGGCATCACCAAGCTGGACTGGATCATCGGCACACATCCCCACGCCGACCACATCGGTGGCTTCCCCGATATTTTGTCCTATGCGGCGCAGAACAGCGATCTGACCATCAGCAATGTGATGATTCCCCAGCTGCCGGACGATATGATCCCCACCACACGTACTTATGAAAAGTTCCTGGACGGCGTAGACGAAAACGGACTGATCCTGACCCAGGCAACGGATATCACCATTGACCTGGGCAGCGCATCCCTGGAGATCATCCCCTCGCCGGGCAATGACTACAGCTCTCTCAACGACTATTCTATCTGCGCCTATCTCACCTGCGGCGACACCAGCTTTTTCTTCACCGGCGACGCATCGAAACCGGAAGAAAAAGATCTGCTGCGTTCCGGTGCGCTGGACGGCATCCAGGCAGATGTGCTGAAGGTGGGACACCACGGCAGCCGGGAATCTTCCACCGCCGATTTTCTGGCACAGCTCCAGCCCAGCTATGCAGTGATCTCCTGCGGCGCAGGGAATTCCTACGGGCATCCCCACAGCGAGGCAGTGGAGCGTTTGCAGCAGTACTGCGGCGATCAGATCTGGCGCACCGACGAAAGCGGCACTGTCACCATACAGTCCGACGGCGCATCGCTGACCGTTTCTACCGAAAAGTGAGGGATACTTATATGATAATCTTAGATCGTCTGGAAGAGACGCTGGCTGTGCTGGAAACAGATGACGGCATGGTCAATGTGCCACGGGAACTGCTCCCGGCAGATGTCCGGGAAGGCGATGTGCTGCGGCAGGCGGCAGACGGCACTTACACCACCGATACCGCCGCCACCCAGGCTCGCCGGGAAAAACTCCTGGCACGGACACGGCGGATGACTGGAAAGTGAGCGTTGGCGAAAGATAGTACTGAGCGACCTCCTTTTCAAGAGAGGAAAATTATTTCTCACCATGTCCCCCTTGAAAAGGGGGATGTCAGCGTAAGCTGACAGGGGGATTTTCCCTTTCCAAAAACAACTCTGACGCATTCCCACACGAATTTCCGTTTCCGTCTTGCATTTTCTCAGACAATGTGCTATACTATCCATAAACGAAATTATTTTTCATTATCATTCAAAGCAAAGTGAGGTAATATGGAAACAGACCATTTATGTATCGGCGGCGGTCCGGCAGGTGTCTTTGCGGCACTGACCGCCGCCGCAAACGGCAAACGCTGCATGATCCTGGAACACAACAAACAGCTGGGACGCAAGCTGCGCATCACCGGAAAGGGACGGTGCAATCTCACCAACAACTGTGACCGGGACACCCTGCTGGCAAACATTCCGGCAAACGGAAAGTTCCTGTACAGTGCGCTCTCCCGGTGTACGCCGCAGGATGTGATGGCTTATTTCGAGGGCTTGGGCGTGCCGCTGAAAACCGAGCGTGGAAACCGGGTATTTCCGGTGAGCGACCGGGCGGAGGATATTGTCCAGGCGCTGCAAAAGGCAGTCCAGCGGGCAGGCATCCCGGTGGTACACGGCGATGCGGCGCATCTGATCCTGGAACAGGGCAGATGCCTGGGTGTCCGCACCGCAGACGGCAGAGAGTTCCGGGCTGGGACAACGCTCCTCGCCACCGGCGGACTTTCCTACCCCAAGACCGGCTCAGACGGCACAGGCTATCGTCTGGCAGAAGAGGCAGGTCACACCATCGTGCCGCCTATGCCCTCGCTGATCCCGTTGGTCACCAAAGAGAACTGGTGCCGGGATGCCATGGGGCTTTCCCTGCGGAACGTGACCCTGCGGCTGTACCGGGGCGAAAAATGCGTCTTTGAAGATCTGGGCGAAATGCTGTTCACCCACTTCGGCGTATCCGGTCCTCTGGTACTCAGCGCAAGCGCTCTCATGCGAAAGGGCAGCCCGGAGGACTACCGGCTGGAGATCGACCTGAAACCCGGTCTGACGCCGGAACAGCTGGACAAGCGCATCCAGCGTGACCTGGCAGAGAGTCCCAACCGGGATCTGGGGAACATTCTCCACGCCCTGCTGCCGGCAAAGCTGATCCTGCCCGTACTGCGGCTGTGCGGCATTGCACCGGATACCAAAGCCAACACGCTCACCAAGGCGCAGCGGCTCACCCTGGGCGGCTGCATCAAGGCAGTCTCGCTCCACGTCCGGGCGTTTCGTCCCATCGAAGAGGCGATCATCACCCGTGGCGGCGTCTCCGTCAAGGAGGTCGATGCCAGAACGATGGCATCCAAGCGCTGTGAGGGGCTGTATTTCGCCGGAGAGATCCTGGATCTGGACGGCTATACCGGCGGCTTTAATTTGCAGATCGCCTTTTCCACGGCGTACAGCGCCGGCATTGCCATGGCAGATAATTTTTAGTTCAAATATCTGAAGATTTTGTATACATAAAGGAGTTTGTAAGTACTTATGAAAACGATCAACATCGCCATTGACGGTCCTGCGGGAGCGGGAAAGAGCAGCATCGCCAGAGAAGTGGCATCCCAGTTGGGCTTTGTCTATGTGGACACCGGCGCACTGTATCGTGCCATCGCCCTGTTTTCCACAGAATATCAGACCAGAAAGGACTTTCTGGACAATCTGGAGGAACACTGCCACCTGGAACTGAAATATTTCGGCGGCACACAGTGCATCTTCCTCAACGATGAGAACGTGACTGAAAAGATACGCACCCCGGAGATCTCCATGAAAGCGTCGGAAGTCTCTGCCCTGCCGGAAGTCCGGGAGTTCCTGCTGGAGACCCAGAAGGACATCGCACGGGAATTCAATGTCATCATGGACGGACGGGACATCGGCACGGTGGTGCTGCCGGACGCAGATCTGAAGATCTATCTGACCGCATCCGCAGAAGAGCGTGCCAGCCGCCGCTATCTGGAGATGGAGGACAAGCCGGACAAGCCCACCTATGACCAGATCCTGGAGGACATCAAGCAGCGTGACTACAACGATATGCACCGTGCAGTTTCGCCGCTCCAACAGGCAGAAGATGCCGTCCTCATCGACAGCACTACCATGGGCTTTCACGAGGTCTGTGAGGAGATCATGGATCTGATCGAACAGCGCCTGGATGTGGAGTGAAGAAGGAGGTCATTTTTTGCCGTATCCCATTGTCTTTTTCTTTTACCGCATCGCCTATTATCTGGTGCGGATCGCATTTTTCTTCTACTACCGCATCTCCTTTGAGGGTCGGGAAAATATCCCCAAGGGAACAGCCGTGATCTTTGCCTCCAACCACCGAAGCTATCTGGATCCGGTGCTGGTGTCAATGGCTGCGCCCCATCCGTTCAACTTTATCGCCAAGGAACCGCTCTTCCGGAATCCCATTTTCGGAAACTTCATCCGATTCATGGGCGCATTCCCCACGGCGAACAGCAAGGATCCATCCTATGATATGCTGACCGAGGCGACAAAGCGGCTGGAAAAGCGCCGCCACCTCACCATTTTCCCGGAAGGCACACGCCACACGGACGGCAAGGTGGGCAGAGGAAAAAGCGGCGTCTGTGTGCTGGCGGCACGCAGCGGCAAGCCGGTAGTCCCCATCGGGCTGATCTTCGACTCCAACAACCTACACTTCCGCAGCCGCATCTGCGTTCGGGTGGGAAAGCCCATCTATGCCGCAGACTACGGGCTGAACGCCCAGTCCACGCCCCACGAGATGCACGCCATGCGTAAGGACATCATGGACAGCATCAAATCCATGGTGGAAGAAAATCCGCCGTTCCCGATCCTGCACGATGTGCCGAAACACCGCACTACCTTCGAGATCGCAAAGGATCAGAAACGTGCCGCACTGGAACAGAAAAAACAGGCAGAACAGTCTGCCGGGACAACGGAGGAATAACTGGTCATGGCTGAAATTACCGTTGCTGAGTCCGCCGGCTTTTGCTTTGGCGTAGACCGTGCCGTCAAGCTCTGCTACCAGGCACTGGAGGAGCATCACAACATCGCCACCCTGGGTCCCATCATCCACAACCAGGACGTGGTGGACGACCTCACCCGGCGTGGCGCACGGATCGTGGACTCCATCGCCGAGCTGCACCCGGACGAATGCGTGGTAATACGCTCTCACGGCGTCAGCGCAAAGGTGTATGAAGAACTGGAACAGGCTGGGAATCCCTATGTGGATGCCACCTGTCCGTTTGTGGCAAAGATCCACCGAATTGTGGAAAAGCATACCAAAGCAGGAGATTTCATCCTCATCGCCGGAGATGCCAATCATCCGGAAGTTGCCGCAATTGTCGGGCATTGTAAAGGGAATTGCTTTGTTTTTGAAAGTGAAAAAGCCTTAAACGATTTTTTTCAAAAAAATTTAGTGGATTCTCGCAAAAGACTTGCAATTGTTGCGCAAACAACGTATAATATATTAGTATGGGAAAAGTGTTTGAAAGCTCTTCCCAAGGACAACCCGAACATTATGGTTTACGATACAATCTGTCACGCCACACAGGTGCGGCAGTCCGACGCAGACAAACTCTCTCGCAAGTCAGATTTAATGATTATTGTGGGCGGCAGACACAGTTCCAACACCGTGAAACTGTATCATGTCTGCAACAGAAACTGTAGGTCTTATCATATTGAAAATTCGGATGAGCTTTACACTTTAGACCTGGATAATGCTGAGAAGATCGGCATTACCGCCGGCGCGTCCACACCGGCACATATCATTAAGGAGGTTCAACAAACTATGACTGAAATCATGGATAACAACGCCGTGGAGGAGGATATCAACTTCGCAGAAGCTCTGGATCAGTCCTTCAAAAAAATACATACGGGAGAGAAGGTTAAGGGTACTGTTTGCTCTGTAAACGATTCTGAAGCGATCGTAGACGTAGGCACAAAGCACACCGGTTATGTACCCCGCAGCGAGCTGACCGATGACGCTTCCAAGAAGCCGTCTGACGTAGTTGCTGTCGGCGATGTTCTGGATCTGATCGTTACCAAGATCAACGACCAGGAAGGTATCGTTACCCTGTCCAAGAAGAAGGTTGACGAGATGAAGGGCTTTGAGGAAATCATCAAGGCCAAGGATGAAGGCGCAGTTCTGGAAGGCACTGTAAACGCAGCTGTCAAGGGCGGCGTGATCGTGACCTATGCAGGCGTTCGTGTATTTATCCCGGCATCTCAGAGCGGTCTGCCGAGAGGCGCAGAGATGGATTCTCTGGTAAAGACCACACAGCGTTTCACCATTCTGGAAGTCAACGAACACAGAAGAAGAGCTGTCGGCTCTATCAAGGCTGTTCTGAAGGCTGAAAAGGATGCTGCCAAGGAAGCATTCTGGGAAACTGCTGAGATCGGCAAGACCTATAAGGGCGAAGTAAAGTCTCTGACCAGCTACGGCGCATTCGTAGACCTGGGCGGCATCGACGGTATGGTTCACATCTCCGAGCTGTCCTGGAAGCGCATCAAGCACCCGAGCGAAGTTGTCAAGGTTGGTGACTTCATCGAAGTTTACATCAAGGATCTGGACAAGGAAAACAACCGCATTTCCCTGGGCTACAAGAAGCAGGAAGACAATCCGTGGGAGAAGTTCAAGGCAAACTATGCTGTTGGCGATGTGATCGACGCAACCATCGTTTCCATCACTCCGTTCGGTGCATTCGCACAGATCATTGACGGCGTAGACGGTCTGATCCACATTTCTCAGCTGGCTGACAAGCGTGTTGAAAATGTAAAGGATATCGTTTCTGTCGGCGATGTAGTCAAGGTCAAGATCATTGACATCGACATCGACAACAAGCGTATCTCCATCTCCATGCGTGCGCTGCTGGAAGATGAGGACGATGCAGATTACGAGGACTAATTTCCCCGTAAGCATTATAATTGCATAAAACAAGGCGGCAGTACCGGGTTTCCGGCGCTGCCGCTTTTTTGTGGATGTATCATAAAAATGAATACTTGGACGGCGATAAATGCCGACTTTCTCAAATTGATTTAGATGAATAATTTGTTTTATGTCTTGACATTTTCATTCGAATTTTGTATAATAAGCAAAGAGAATATACATAAAACAGTAGACGGATATTTCCACTCCCATACATTTTGAAATGGATGGGAGGTGATAAGCTGTGGAACATTACATTACGTTATCTGAATTGATTTCAATTGGCATTTTCTTAGTTGACTTTGCTGCGTTATTGTATAGAATTTTCAGTGATCATCACAAAAAGAAATAACCGCCCCAATAAGTTTCCAGCTTGGGCGGTTATCTCTTAACATCTCAATATGGGAGCATACTGTTTTTGTATGCTCTTTTCTTTATTTTATTATACCAGAATTCCATGATCGTGTCAAGGGATAACACGATTTTTTATGCACCTTTTCTCAGAAAGCCGCCTCTTCCACCAAAGGTGACTTTCTTTTTATATTTCCTCAGCGATCCACCGCCAGGGCATATTTTTCCAGTACTCCCCGGCGTAGTCGATGCCCACACGCACATCGGTGCGCAGTTTCGGGCGGCAGCCGTCGTCGGCGATCCACAGTTCCGGGCTGGTGACAAAACTGCCGCCGTTAAAGTGCTTGTCCACCTGCAAATACTTGGTCAGCTTTGCCGGACCGTTGTGGACTGCGCCGGCACGGATCAGCACGCCCTGGGGCTGTTCCGGCTCGCCGGTGATGACGTTCATGAGCCAGTGCATCCCATAGCAAAGATAGACGTAGATCACGCCGCTTTCCCGGTAGAGCAGTTCCGTCCGGGGCGTTCTGCCCCTGGAGGCATGGCACGCCAGGTCTTCCTGCCCACGGTACGCCTCTGTCTCCGCAATGCGTTCCCGGAGCAGTGTGCCGTCCGGGAACTTTCGCAAAATCAGCTTGCCCACCAGATCGGGCGCAACCTCCAGACAGTCACGGTGATAAAAGGACTCCGTCAAACGAGTGAGTGCCATGGGATACCTCCTTTTTTACTCTGCGATCATACATTCCGACAGGTTCAGATACTGTCCCTCTTCCAGCGTCACCTCAGCACTATCCAGCACCTTGCTGTTTGCCGGATTGTACAGACTCCCGGACTCTGCGATCATGGGTGCAACGCTGCCCAGTTCTGTATAGACCGCATAGGTCGGATGCAGTTCGTGCGGTTCATCCGGATACGGCACAATGGTGTAGGTTCCGGGGTCGATGTCCCGTCCCACGCAGAACATTCCCGGATGTTTCGTCGGGTCGTTGGGGACATTCTTCTTCGTCACATCATAGCAGTTCGCCCAGGAAAAGCTGAGATATGTGCCTTCTTCCAGCTGCATAATGACGGAAAACTCGTTCCAGCCTCCGCTGATCTCCTGCTCTTTTTCCCGGTCAGCATAGATGCCGGCATAGAACAGATGATCTGTTTCTGAGGACTCCGAAACCAGGATGTATTCCCCTGCCGGAATCTCCTCGCCAACCAGATAAGTCCCCGAAGGGAACACGCCGCTGTCCTGCATTTTCTTCAGAGCCGCTGCGTCATTTGTGCTGTTTTCAGACTTGCCAGCAAGGACCGTGGACACACCGGAATGAATGCGTTTCACTGCCACAGATGTCACACCCACCACGCCCAAAAGCACAGCAGCCGCCAGTGCGATCGCCAGCCAGACGAACTTCCGGCTCTTTGTCCCGGCAGACGCTGTCGGCTGTTTTGCCGGCATTCCGCAGTATTCGCATACCTTATGATACATCGGCGCACCGCAGTGCGGACAAACTTGTCTCATCTTTTATCCCTCCGACTGGCATCTCTGTTCCGGCTTTACATACAGCGTATGCTGGTTGGAAAAGATCACCATACCCGGCTTTGACCCGGCAGGCTTTTTCACATACCGCACAGCGCAGTAGTCCACCGGCACCTGTGCCGAATCCCGTGCCTTGCTGTGGTATGCCGCCAGCTGTGCCGCCTCTTCCAGCACTTTCTGGGACGGTTCTTTGCCGCCGGTCTCCAGAATCACATGAGAGCCAGGGATGTTCTGGGTGTGCAGCCAGATGTCGTTTTTGTTTGCCGTTTTCAGCGTCAGCTGGTCATTCTGGCGGTTGTTCCGTCCCACCAGGATGCGTGTGCCGTCGGATGCGGTAAATTCCATGGGCGGCAGGCACTTCAGCGGCTTGCCCTTGCGCCGCAGCAGCCGGAGATAACCCTGTTCCGCCAGTTCTGCCCGGAGCTGTTCCAGGTCATTTTCCGACGCCGCACGGCTCAGCGCATCCAGCACGCTGTCCAGATACGCCAGCTCTTCCCTGCCCTTGGCGATCTGTTCCGTCAGGATCTTTTCGGCAGTGCAGGCTTTCTTATATGCCTGGTAGTACTTCTGGGCGTTCTGCGGCGGCGTGAGACGCACATCCAGGGCAATGTGTATCGTGGGGCAGTCCGGCTCGTAGAAGTCCTCCAGGACAGCCTCTGTGTCGCCCTTGTGGAGACGATACAGGTTCGCCGAGATCAGATCGGCTTTCCGACGGTCATCGTCCTTTGCGTCACAGGCGTCCAGTTCCTCCGACTGGGAGACGATACGCCGCTGGATACGCTCGGTGGCGTGGAGCAGCAGGTGGAACAGGTCGTTCGCACGCTGTTTCAGCCGTGCCATGTGATCCCGGCTGGCGTAAAATTCGTCCAGCAGCGCACAGGCAGAGGGCATGACCTTCGTCACCATCAGCGTGCCGTACTGATGCAGCGGCAGGAACGAAAAGTCCTTGGGCTGCCCCTCACGGGTGCTGACGATGGTATAGACCGTGTCGCCCTGTTCCAGCATCTCCCGGGTACGCCCGATGGTATAGCAGAGCCGGTCTTTCTGGTCGTCTGTAAGGGATTCCGCCCGGCAGGGCTGTCCCTTTCCGGTATAGTATGCCCACTCCCGCACCAGAACCGGCGAAACGCCCTCGAAAGTTTGCAGCAGCGCCTTGGAAAGTTCTCCCGTTTTCGTGGAAAGCACCGCCAGCATCTGCTCCGGGGACGCCTGCAAAAAGTTGAGCCGTTCGTCTCTCGGCGGCATTTCGTATGCCAGCCCCGGCAGCACCAGACGCTTGCTGGACATGGTGGCGTCCACTCGCTTCATGCTGTCGACGACCTTTCCGGTCTCGTCGATGAGAATGAGGTTGGAATAGCGCCCCATGATCTCCATGGCAAGGGTCAGCTGCACAATATCCCCCAGCTCGTTGACACAGGAGAAGTCGAAATACAGCACACGTTCCAGCCCGTCCTGCCGGATATCCAGGAGCTTGCCGTTTCCAAGCCGTTTCCGCAGGAGCATACAGAACATGGGCGGCGCTTTCGGATTTTCGACAGCGACCTGGGTGAGGTGAACTCTCGCCCGGTCTGCCGCACAGGAGAACAGCACCTTTGCACCGCCGGTGCGGCTGCGAAAGGCAACGATCAGTTCTTCCCGTGTGGGCTGGTGAATTTTTTCAATGCGTGCGTCGATCAGCGGCATAAGTTCCTGCCGCACTGCGTGTAAATATGCACCGTCTAATGCCATGTTGGTTTCATCCTTTCCTGTGGCGGGTCGCCACTGACCTTACGCCCCAATTTCAATTGTGAAAAGGGCAGTGTTACGGCGGCAGCAGCCGCCTGTTCGCCCCGCCGGGGGATTTTTGTTGGTAAAAATCTATGAGAGAGTAGGGGGCGATGCCCACATCGCCCCGTGCGAAAAACCATACTCGCACTCTATTACATCCAGTTACTCCGCTGCCACTGCCCGATACTGCAAAAATTCTCATACTTTTTCATAAATCAAAACTCCGTCCCGTGCGATCTCTTTCAGCAGTGCCGGCTGCACCGGTTCATCCAAATTCACCACGTCAAACAGCAGCAGCGTCCAGACCTCTTCATCCAGATCCAAGGCAAACCGGGGAATGTCACCGCCGGAAACTGCCAGGTCAATGTCGCTCCGCTCCCAGTTGTCACCTCTGGCACGGGAGCCAAACAGAATCACTTTCTGAATATCATACTGTTTCGCCAGCTGAATGATCTCTTTTTCCACCCGTTCTGGTATATTCTTCATGAAATTCCTCCCGGAACACTCACTTTTCGCCGGTTTCTGCCACTGCCCGATACTGCAAAATTTCAAAAGAGATCTGCGTGGACAGGCTTTCCAGCTGTTCCAGCCGAGCGTGTTCTTCCCGTCCGGTCTTGTAATAATACGGTGTCATCTGGAACAGGTTCTGGATATCCGCCGGGTTGTCCAGCTTGAGCCAGCTGTCCACATACTCCGCCTGGATCAGTTCGAATCCATCCAGGGCATAGTCCCGGACAGCATTGGGATACGGCACATCATAGATCGCCTCTTTCAGTCCCCACAAATGCTGCTGCCCCGGAATCACCATCATCATAGTGCCGCCTTTGTGCAGCACCCGATGGTACTCCTCACCGCAGTAGGGCGCAAAGATGGTCATGAGCATATCACAGCACTTGTCCGCCACCGGCAGATGGTACACGCTGCCCACGGCAAAATGGGCATGCGGGCAGCGCTTTGCCGCCGCATCCGCCGCACTCTTGGAAATATCCACCCCATAGGTCTCCATGGGCAGCCCTGCCTCGGCGAGCGCCCCGGAAACACCCTCAGTATAATATCCCTCGCCGCATCCGGCATCCAGCAGAACGCCGCCGGCTCTGCCATAGCGCACTGCCGCCTGTTCCAGCGCCTGGAGCAGCGGCGCATAGTGACCGGCATCCAGAAAACGCTTTCTGGCACGCATCATGACCGCATTGTCTCCCGGATTCTTGGCGTGCTTGCGGTTTGCCGGCAGCAGGTTCACATAGCCGCTTTTCGCCATATCGAAACTATGTCCCTGGGAACAGCTCCAGGCTCTTCCCCGATGCTGCATGAACGAACCGCACACCGGACATTTCCAAACACTCATGCTTTTTCATCTCCTATGAAAATCTTTGCCGGGTCATCTCCGGCATTGGCAGTCACCTGTGCCGCCGGGAATGCGTCCCGGAGCCGCTGCGCCAGGATCTCTGCCGCAAAGCGCTCTGTGCCGTAGTGACCGCAGTCAAACAGGGCGATGTTTTCGAACTCTGCCGCATACCACCGGTCGTGCTTGATGTCTCCGGTGATAAGCGCATCGCAGCCCTTTGCCACCGCCAGTTCCAGCATCGACGCCGCCGAACCGGAACAATAGGCGATCTTCCGGATGGGCGTTTCCTTGGCGGAATACCGCACCGTGCCGAATGTCTTTTCCAGCACCTGTGCCAGCGCCTGCGGCGTCCATGTCCGGGTGCTGGTGTCGATCCAGCCGAACCCTCTGCCGTCCGTCCAGGACGGTTCCAGGACGCTCTGTGCGTTTTCCAGCGCCAGCGGTTCTGCCAGCAGTCCGTGGGCATAGGCATTCAGCCCCACAGGAGACATATCCAGCGGCGTATGCACACAGATGGCGGCGATGCCGTGGGCAGCCAGCTGATAGACCGGGCTGTTCTGCGGCAGCGCTTTCAGCGGCGAGAAAATCACCGGATGGTGCGCCACAATAAGCTGCACCTGCTGCTGAACCGCCTGTGCGATCACCTCTTCCGAAATATCCAGCGTGGTGAGAATGCGGTCTGCCGGCTGGGTCATGCTCCCCACCAGCAGTCCGGAGTTATCCCAGGACTCCTGCGATGCAAAGGGCGCAAACCCGTTGACCGCCTCATAGACCTCTTTTACCGTCAGCATGATGTTTCTCCTTTCCCGTCCGTTTCCTGCAATTTTTTCTGTATGGTTTCCGCCAGCGTCTCCCACTGCTCCGCCTCCGGGCGCTGTGCCTGCCGCAGCCGCTGTGCCAGTTTCTGAAAACGCTGCTGTTTCCAGCCGGCATAGCGGCGTGCGGTCTGAGACTGCCAATCCAGACAGCCTACTTCCTGTTCCAGCAGAGACAGGATGCCGGGTGTGCCGCTGTGGAAAACGCTCAGCACCACATAGAACTTTTCCCCTTCCTGCACTGCCTGTTCCGTCCAGGAAAAGCCCTGCTCTGCCAGCCAGCGCCGGAGATCGGGAATCTTCGTCATGGGCTGCAAGATCAGATGCACCTGCCGCCGCCAGGGGCAGTCCTCCAGGATGTGGATGATCGTCTCACCGCCCATGCCGGCGATCACCACATCGGTGATGCCCTCCGGCTGCACCTGTGCCAGACCGTCACAGAGGAACAGCTCTGCCTGTTCCAGCACCCCGGCTTCTGTCAGCGTGCGCTTTGCCGCCTCCAGAGGTCCGGCGTGGATGTCCGTGGCGACAGCACGGGTGCATTGTCCCCGGCGCAGCAGTTCCGCCGGGAGATAGGCGTGGTCTGTGCCGACATCGCAGACAACGCCGCCCGGCGTCACCAGTGCGGCACAGGCGGCAAGACGTTTCGTCAACATGATCGCATCGTTCCTTTCGCTGAAAAACAAAATTGCTCCGCCGGGAACTACCCACCAGGGCGGCAGGATTCACACGGGGAGCAATTCCATCCTTTTTTAGAGTCTGTCCGGTGTCCGAAAAAGCAGACACGGAAAAGCACGAAACAGGCTCTTACTGTGCATCGCCGGCAGCGATCTGCTTGTTCAGTTCTTCCAGCAGTTCGTCCGTATCAATACCATGCACCATGCAGGCCTCTTCGACTGTCTCTCCACGAGAAGCCGGGCAGCCCAGGCAGTGCATTCCGATTGCCATAAACAGCGGTGCTGTCTGCGGCGCAATGTCCAGAATATCACCGATAATGGTGTCCTTTGTAATTGTTGCCATATTCCTAACACCTCCTGTCTGTGCATCGTGCAGCAAAAGCGCTGCATCTCTGCAATCAATAGCGTTCCCTTTCCGGAAACGGCTATGCAGACAAAAAGAATCTTTCCGGCGAAAACGCCGGTCTATCACAGTCCGGTAAGAGTTATGCCTCTTCCTTCATCTTTGCATAGCAAGCGCTGCAGTAGATCGGACGGCCTTCACGGGGCTGGAACGGAACTCTTGCCTCGCCGCCGCAGGAATCGCAGACAGCAGTGAACATCTCACGTTCCTGTCTCGGTGCGCCGCCACGCTTTGCATCACGGCAAGCCTTGCAGCGCTTCGGCTCATTGGTGAAACCTCTCTCGGCATAGAATTCCTGCTCACCGGCAGTGAAAACGAATTCATTTCCGCAGTCCTTGCATACCAAAGTCTTATCTTCGTACATAGTATAACCTTACCTTTCTCGAGGGAATCCGCTCAGGAATCCTCGTGCCGGAGCGGTCGTCCGGCTGTTCAATTGAAAAAATGTTCCGGCGGCAAAAAGCCTGCCGTCCGGAGGGTCCCGGTGCAATCACTGCACGATGCCTTCTGCATGAAGCTTTCTTCTGGCACGCTGCAGCGCATTATCCACTGATTTGACGGAGATGCCGAGCTGCTGTGCAGTCTGTGCATAAGAGGCACCGCCGTAGATCAGTATGCAAACTTGATATTCCCGCCGGGATAAGCGGTTCACCATTGCGCAGAACATCGCCGCCGCCTGCGCCCGGCTCTGCACCACAGAATCCGGCGGCAGGGCTTTGTCCTGCATCTGAGAAAGCGGAGGCACATCATATGTCCCCACAGGTAACGGTAAATTGCGGCAGCGCCGCAACGCAGATACAATGCTGTTTGTAATGCATTTGCCCGCATAGGCAGAAAAAGGTACGCCACGCATGGAATCATACCGGCATACCGCAGAAATCAGACCCAAAAAGCCCTCCTGTGCGAGATCGTCCGGTTCAGAAGCGCCCCGAAACTGCCGTACCTGATGCCAAACCGCATCGGTATAGCGTTTCACCAGCGTCTCCATCGCCCCACGGTCGTTCCTCGCCAGAAGCACAAGCTCCTCATCCGGTAGTTGCTCAAAAGGTACCGGCTTCAATACGCATTCCCCTATCAATCCGTGAAATTATTCAGTTTGCTATTGCTCAGGAAATGCAGTCTGCGCCGGATTTTCCGGCACTCGCTGCACTTTCCTTATTATATCGGAAAACCGCCGAAATGTCAATATCTATCCCCAGAAAACTCCCCGGCACCCGGAAAACTGGCATTTCCCCTAGTTTTTCCGATATCTTTTCTGGCAATATGTACAGTTTTTTCAGATTCTGCGAACGCCCTCCGTCACGCAAAAAAGGCAGCCCCGAAGGACTGCCCGAATCTCTGAAAACCGGTATGCACCGCATACGCTATATGAATACAGATCCTTATTTCCGCTTGGAACGGTTTTTGCGCTCGGTGTTGCGCTTGATGTCGCACATCCGCTCTTCGCTGTTCTGCTTGAACCGGGAGAGCATATCCTCGAAGGTCATCTCTGAGGGTTCCTGCCGCTTTTTCGGCTCCCAGACATTGGGCTTGCTGCGGCGTGGCGGACGGGACTGCTGTCCGTGGGGTGCATCGCCGTTTCCACGGGACGGTCTGCCGCTGCGCTCTCCGTGGTTTCCGCCACGGCGCTGTCCGTGCTGTTCTGCGCCCTCTTCTGCCTGTTTCATGGAAAGGCTGATTTTGCCCTGGGGATTTGTGCCGATGGCTTTGACACGCACCTGCTGTCCCTCTGTCACAAAGTCCCGGATCTCGTTGACATAGCTCCGGGAAACTTCCGAGATATGCACCATTCCCATGATCTTATCGCCGTCCGGGTTCGGGATCTCCACAAAAGCCCCGTACTTGGTGATATTCTTGACTGTTCCCTCATAAATTTTTCCGATCTCGACCTGCATATAACTCCTTATCCCTTTCTGTTCCCATTGCGTACTGCTGCCCGAAAATGATCTGATTAGTTCCTGGATGTGTCATAAAACCGGAATTCATCCGGATATGCGTAGTTGTATTCTTCCCGTGCCAGGCGCTCCATATAACCGTCAATGTCGCCGCTCTCCAGGATCCGTTCCAGATCCTCGTTGTCTGCGGTGAGGTTGTCGATCTGTTTCTGCACCTGTTCCAGCTCCGTCTTTTTCTCGGCGATGCTGGACTGGATGGATACCACACTGACCGTACATCCGATGATCGCCAGGATCACTGCGGTCCGGCTGATGATCCGAAAGACCCAGCGTGACTTCTTTTTTTCCGTTTGTTTTTCCTTTGCCATGATAACGCCGCCTTTCGTTTCAAAATTCCACTATCATTATACAACATTTTTCTATCTCTCTGCAAGGGTAAATGCGAAAAAAAAGATGCTTTTCGAAAAAGTTTGGCGAAATGTCCAAATTTCCGGTTCAACGGGGTGCAAATCCGCACAACACCGTGGAACAGCGGCAGGAACAGCCGCCGGAAAAACCTGCCCAGACCCGAAAAGATCCGGCGCAGCAGCGGCACGGTGACGCATCCCAGGGTACAGCGGTACAGCAGAAAGCCCAGGGCGCTGCCCATCCAGTAGTAGCCCCGGAACTCGCCCCGTGCCAGAACCGTGGAAAAACAAAGCAGTGCCGCCGCCCAGACCAGCAGAAACGACACATCCTCCAGGGCTGTGGCAAGCTTTCCGTGGGGCAGCAGCAGGCGCAGCGTCCGCAGCACATCGAATCCCATCCCCAGAGGGATCCCCAGCAGCACTGCATACAGCAGCAGCCGGGTCTGCTCCGGGACGGTGAAAAAAGTCTCCAGCTCCATCAGCGAAACAGCTTTCCCAGAAGAGACAGCGGTCCACGGCGGTCCTTTTCGCCGTATTGCAGCAGCCAGATGTCTCCGGTGATGGTCATGTCCCCGGTCTCCACGCTCACGTCATTGATGTGGAGATTCCGTCCCTTGATGGTCAGCTCCCCCAGCCCGGTGAACAGGTTTATCATGCGCTCGTCAAAGCAGTCCACATCGGTGACGCCGGTCAGCGTCAGCTTGGAACGATCCTCCAGAATCAGATTGTGATGCCCGGTGGGTGCAGGCAGTTCCTTTTTTTGCATAGCATTTTCCTCCTGTGATCTCTGCGGTTTTGGTGCAGTGTATGCGGCAGACCGGGAAAAAATGCAGGTGCGGTGCTGCCGCAAAAATGAACTGCGTGTTTTTTTTGCAAAAAGGCTTGCTTTTTTTTCGGGAATGTGGTATAATACAAAAGATAATGAACGGATGCAGGTATCTGCCCCGTTCAGCATGGACTGGCTCCGGAGACACGGCGCTGTTCCGTGTCCCCTAAAACGCACGAGAGGAGGGATTCCATGAAACCGCTGGAAATCATCATCGGCGCTGTGGTTCTGCTGATCAGCATTGTACTGATCGTGATCTGCATGATGCAGGAACAGAAGCCGCAGAATGCAACTGCTGCACTGACCGGCGCAAGCAATGATTCATTCTACGACAAAAACCGTGGACGCACAAAGGAAGCACGTCTGAAGAAGATCACTTTTGTTTGTTCCGTTATTTTGTTTGTCCTGATCCTGTTTATGGATATCGTAATGCCGCTGCTGACGAAGTAATGGCAGCTCGTCCTGTGCTTTATGTGTTTTCCGTTCCGGAACGGCACTGAGGCGCAGGATTTTTCTTTTTTCCGGCGACATTTTCCCTTTTCGCAGCATACGGCGAAGCAGTCCGGAATCAGAACCTGTCTGCGTATAGGTTCTCAGACACATGACGCAATGAGAATGCCGCAATGGGCGGCTGAAGTGAAAGGATTTATCATTTATGGCAAATACCCAACTGGGCGGCGCTGAGACAATTGACAGCTACCGCAAAAAAATCATGACCATTCTGAAAAAAAGCGGACGCACCCCGGTGAGCGACCGCGACCTGGCGACCAAGTGCCGTACCAACCGTGGCGGCGCAGCCAACTTCCGGAAGGCAGTCCAGGAACTGTGCAAAGAGGGTGCGATCTGTGAGCGGCGGCGTGGCTATGTCTCTTCCGCAAACATGGGCTATTATCCGGCGACCATCGTCCGTCTGAGCCGTACCTTCGGCTTTGCACGCCCCGAAGAAGAGAACGCACAGGATGTGTTCATCCCCGGAAAGTTCCTCCAGGGCGCAATGACCAAGGACCGTGTCCTCATTGGCAATATTCCCTCCCGGAGCGGCAAGCCGGAGGGCGAAGTCCTGGCGATCCTGGAAGAGGCAGACAGCAAGCTGACCGGCGTGATCGTGGACGACAACGGCAGACTGCTGTTCCGTGCGGACACCATGTCCAAGACGCCCATCCAGATTCAGCGCAAGGACAGCGTCATCTACCACGAGGGCGAAAAGGTCCTGGCTGAGGTAGTACACCGTGGCAGCCGCCATGCGGAACACCGGGTAAAGATCGTATTCAGCTTTGGTGTCTGCACCCGTGCCAGCGTCTGTGCGGACGCTATGCTGGCGGTGCGTGGCGTAAACATCGACTTCCCGGAAGAGGTCATCGCCGAGGCAGACAAGTTGGCGGATGCACCCATTCCCCAGGAAGAATACGACAAGCGCCTTGACCTGCGTGATACCCCGATCTTCACCATCGACAGCGCACACTCCAAGGACCTGGACGATGCCGTCTCCCTGGAAAAGACCGAGACCGGCTATCGCCTGGGCGTGCATATCGCAGACGTTTCCCACTATGTCCGTCCCAAGACTGCCCTGGACAATGAGGCACTGGAGCGTGGCACCAGCATCTACTATGCAAACCAGGTCATTCCCATGCTGCCCACCAGCCTTTCCAACGGCATCTGCTCTCTGAACCCCTGCGAGGATCGTCTGGCATTCTCCGCACTGATGGAGCTGGACGAAAACGGCGAGATCGTGAAGTATGACTTCCGCAAGACTGTCATTCGTTCTGCGGTCAAGGGCGTTTACAGCGAGGTCAACGAGATCCTTGCCGGCACAGCCTCTCCGGAACTGCTGGAAAAGTACAAGGATGTCAAGCACATGATCCCGGTGATGAACGAGCTGTGCGATATCCGTCTCCGGGAACGCAAGCGCCGTGGCGCACCGGAACTGGAAACTGCTGAGGGCGCTCTGGTCATCAATGACGAGGGTGTCTGCGTGGATGTTGTGGCACGGGAACGTGGCAAGAGCGAGTGCATCGTCGAAGAAATGATGTTACTGGCGAATGAGGCTGCGGCAAAGATGGCACGGGAAAAGAACCTGCCGTTCGTCTATCGTGTCCACGACAAGCCCTCTCCGGAAAAGATCGAGCGTCTGGAACAGATCCTGCTGCGCCTGGGCGTAGAGGTTCCGGTATTCACCGACATCAAGCCCCGTCACCTGGCAGAGATCCTGGACGGCGCACGTGGCACAGAGCTGTATCCGGTACTGAACGTAATGGTGCTGCGCTCTATGGCAAAGGCAGCTTATGCCCCGGATCCCATCGGTCACTTTGGTCTGGCGCTGAAGGACTATGCCCACTTCACCTCTCCGATCCGCCGCTATCCCGATCTGGCGATCCACCGCATTCTCAGCAGCTACTGCGAGAACCCGGACACTGCGGCGATCCAGGAGCGTTTCGGCGCATTCGTTATCCAGGCGGCACAGCAGTCCAGCGACACCGAAGTCCGTGCCATCACCATCGAGCGTGACTGCGACGACTGCTACAAGGCTGAATATATGCAGCAGCACCTGGGCGAGATCTTCGACGGCATCGTTGCCGGCGTCACCGACTTCGGTTTCTATGTCTCCCTGCCCAACACGGTAGAGGGTCTGGTACACGTCTCCTCCCTGCCGGAAAGCGACTGGATCAACGACGACAGCATCGCATTCAAGGAAGAACAGGGCAGCAAGAGCTATCGCCTGGGCGACACTGTTCGGGTACAGTGTACCAAGATCGATGTCAACAGCGGCAACGTGGACTTCGCCCTGGTGGAAGAAGGACAAGAGGCTGCGGCAAAGTAAAATGTGTTTCAAAAAAAGAACCATCCCGATTCTGGATCCGGTCTGTTCTCTGTATGGGTAAACGAGAATCGAATTACAAGGAGGACATATCCAATTGCAGAATCCATGGAAAGAATTATCCGTCAAAGAGTGGTGGCTGTGGAGCATCTCCATGCTGATCGTGACGGTCTCCAATCTGGTGGGCGGCAGCTTTGACGTGCTGACCCTTGCGGCGACCTGGGTAGGCATCACCTCGCTGATCTTTGCCGCAAAGGGCAACGTATGGGCGCAGTTTCTGATGGTCGCATTCAGCATCCTGTACGGCATCATCTCGTTCCGCTTTCGCTATTGGGGTGAGATGATAACCTACCTGGGCATGACGCTGCCCATGGCGGTCTGGTCGGCAGTCACCTGGCTGCGGAATCCATCCGCCGGGAGCAAAAGCGAAGTGGCGATCCGAAAGCTGGAGAAAAAGCACTTCCTGTTCCTGCTGGTGCTGAGCATCGTTGTGACAGGTGCATTTTACTTCATCCTGCGCTGGCTCGAAACGCCGAACATCGTATTCAGCACGCTGTCCGTCACCACCAGTTTCCTGGCGGCATCCCTCACCATGCTGCGCTCATCCTACTATGCGCTGGGCTATGCGGCAAACGATCTGGTGCTGATCGTCCTGTGGGGACTGGCGGCGGCAAAAGACCCGGTCTACATCCCGGTCATCATCAACTTTATGATCTTTTTCATGAACGATATGTACGGCTTTATCAGCTGGAAAAAACGGGAGCGCACACAGCTTTGTGCGTGATTTCCGGACATAAAATCGAAAAAGGCGAACTGCACTTCTGCGGTTCGCCTTTTGTGTTTCCTGGGGCAGGTACAAAAAATCCCCGATGCAAAACCGCACCGGGGATTCGTATTTCTCTTTGATTTTTCGCTTACTTGCGATCCAGGATGTTGAAAATTGCCATCAGATCGTCGTCAACCGGCTGAGACTGCTGCGGCTGTGCGGTCTGTGCAGATGCGTTTGCATTCTGTGTTGCATTTCCGCTTACCTTTACATCATTTACCAGCGGATTATCTACCGGAATCGGCTCTTCTGCGGTCTCTTCCTCTGCCGGAGCATCCGGGTCAACCATATCGAAACCAGCAGCGATCACAGTAATTACCATCTCATCCTGCATATTCTCCTTGAATGCAGTACCGAAGATGAACTCGACATCGTCTGCTGCCTTGTCGGTAATCATCTTGGTTGCGATATCCACGTCGGAGGACAGGATATCTTCGCTCATTGCAATGTTGATCAACAGGCGCTTTGCACCAGCGATAGAGGTTTCCAGCAGCGGGCTTGCGATAACTGCGTTTGCAGCCTCCTTTGCCTTGTCCTTGCCGGAGCCGTGACCGATCGCCATGTGTGCATAGCCTGCACCCTTCATGATGGTGGAAACGTCTGCGAAGTCCAGGTTGATATAGCCCTCTTCTACAATCAGATCGGAGATGCTCTTGACACCGGTCTTGAGGACATCATCTGCCAGGGCGAAGGATTCCCGCATGGTCAGCGGCTTGTCCAGACCCTCCAGCAGCTTTTCGTTCGGGATCACGATCAGAGAGTCTACATACTTCCGCAGCTCAGAGATACCTTTTTCTGCCTGGAGCATCTTCTGCTCACGCTCAAATGCGAACGGCTTGGTAACCACTGCAACGGTCAGGATGCCTGCCTCCTGTGCCAGACGTGCAACCACAGGTGCTGCGCCGGTACCGGTACCGCCGCCCATGCCGGCAGTGATAAATACCATATCTGCACCCTTCAGTGCTGCCTCGATCTCATCTCTGTTTTCTTCGGCACTCTTCTCGCCGACTTCCGGCTTGTTGCCTGCGCCACGACCCTTGGTGAGCTTTGCACCGATCTGGATCTTGGTGGTTGCCTTGGAATTATTCAGTGCCTTTGCATCGGTATTGACTGCAATATACTCAATGTCATGTACATCCGAAGATGCCATGCAGTTCAGCGCGTTTCCGCCGCCGCCGCCGACACCGATCACCTTAATATTTACATCGGGATCAAACGCATCTTCATAGATAAAATCAGTCATCTCAACATTTCCTCCTACAAGAACTTCTCTCACAAGCTATAGACCACGCCGAATTCCCGGAAATGTCCCGGCTTTTCGGAGCGCCATGTATACGATCCGCACCGTCCTCTGGACAGACGGAGTCCATCTCTAAAAATACACTTATTATTTTAACACATTTTCGCCGGCATTGCAAGCTTTTTTTTGAAATAAATCACGTTTTTCCCTTTCCCACAAGATTTTCGGGAAAAATCCGTGCCAAATTCACATTTTCATACAGAATTTCAAAGAAAAACCCATTATTGCCATGCCGCCGCAGTGGTCGTTGTCTCAGTTTCGGTCGTTACAGCATTGCCGTTTTCGTCTGTCTCCGTCACGGGGTCGCCGTTTTCATCGGTCGCCATGGTCTGGAGCGGCGCAGTGGTCTGCTGCTCCACGGCATCCTTGTCCCGATAGGAACACTGGTGGTCGCCCACCATGGTGAGGTATCCCACCTTGTCCGGATCGAGCTGTCCCAGGACAGTCTCCGCCAGGGTGATCTTATAGTCCATATCACCCCAGTTTCCCAGTGAAAACGCCACTCTGCCGTCAAAGGTCAGCGTGATGTCATACTTATCCGTCAGATCCACCGCTGTCAGCGGACAGTCCAGCCCCTTCGCCACACGTGCGGCAATGGCCTGGAAGATCTTATCCTTCTGTTCGTCCTTGGATGCCAGCATCTGTCCCGGCTCCCGGACAGCAGTTTCAAATCCGGTGATGGTGGGAAGCGCAGGATCGGCGTCCGGACCGTTTTTCAGGATCTTTCCGGATGCGCTGACCTGGAGCGTTCCGCTGGAATCCGTCACATTAAACGCCGGCGTGCTTGGTGTCACGGTAATGACCAGCTTGTCGGGAAAGTTTTTCTGAATGGAAACGCTGTCCACGAACACCATCCGTGCCAGGATGTTCTGCTCCACCTCATCCCGGTTGAGCCGCATCATATTGTCACCGGTATGTACGCCGGAAGCATCCGCAATGTCCTCCGCCGTGTATTGGGGCGCATCGCCTGCGATTTCAATAGTCGCAATGTTGAAAAACACTGTCATTGAAAGGGAAACGCCCACACCGATCACCAGCGCCGCCACCAACAGCCCGTACAGCGGACGCATCCGGTTTCTGCGCCGTCTGCGCTTGGGACTCGTCTGGCTCTGGATCTCTGTTTTTTCCACATCCTGCATCGTTTCAGCTCCTCATTTCCTTTCTGAAAAGTTCATTCCACCCGTGTGATCCTTGCGCCCACACCTTGCAGCACCGTCTCGATCGACTCGTATCCCCGGTCGATGTGGGAGATCTGCCGCACCTCTGTTTTTCCCTGTGCGCCCAGCCCGGCAAGCACCATGGCTGCGCCGCCACGCAGATCTGTTGCCGCCACCGATGCACCGCTCAGCGAGCGCACCCCGGTGACCACGGCGATCCTGCCGGACACGTGGATCTTTGCCCCCATTTTCACCAGGGCATCCACATGACGGTAGCGGTTCTCGAAGATATTCTCTTCCAGGACGCTGACCCCGTTCGCCAGACTCAGCATCGCCATAAAGATCGCCTGGGCATCTGTGGGAAAGCCGGGATGCGGCATGGTACGGATAGACGGCACCGCTTTCAGCCGGCGTGGTGCAAGCAAGTGCAGCCGATCCGGTTCGGGAAATACCCGGCAGCCGGTCTGTTCCAGCACCGGGAGCATATTCTCCATGGGCTGGGTGTTCACCCCACGCAGGCACACTGTACCGCCGGTGATCGCCGCCGCACCCAGATAGGTCACGCCGGCAATGCGGTCGGGCATAATGGCATATCTGCCGCCTTTCAGCCGTTCCACGCCACGGATGACCAGAGTGCTTTCCCCGTCTCCGGCGATGTCTGCGCCGCAAGTGCGCAGGAATGCCGCCAGGTCGCAGATCTCCGGCTCTCTCGCCGCATTGTGCAGCACCGTTCTGCCCTCTGCCAGCACCGCCGCCAGCATCACGTTTTCTGTCGCTCCCACCGAAGGGAACGGCAGGTGTATGGCTGCGCCGTGCAGTCCCTCCGGTGCGGTGCAATCCAGCTGTCCCCCATGTACAGAAAAATGTGCGCCCATCTGCCGCAGGGCATCCAGGTGCATATCAATGGGACGGGGACCCAGCTCACAGCCGCCGGGATAGGACAGGTGGCAGCTGCCGGAACGCCCCAGCACAGCGCCCAGAAAAATGATGGACGAGCGCATCTCCTGCATCAGCGCCTCCGGAATGGTATCCGAGCGCAGATCTCTGACCTGCACCGTCACCGTGTGTTCCTGTATCATACAGCGGCAGCCCAGATGGGTCAGAATTCGGCAGGCGGCAAATACATCCGTCAGCCTGGGGCAATTTTCCAAAGTCGTCTCGCCGTCACAGAGCAGCGTCCCCGCCAGAATCGGCAGGGCGCTGTTTTTCGCCCCGTGCAGAAAGATCTCACCCTCCAGCGGTATGCCACCTTCGATCACCAGTTTTTGCAATCCGCATCACCTCTTTTTATTTCAGTGTATGCGGTTTCGGCAAAATTGGTGAAACCGGGTTTATTTTGTCTTTTGATACAGCGCAGAGACCACATTCCAGATACGCTCATCCGTGTCGGAGATCTCCAGCGCCTTGGCGTTCTGCCCCATCTCCGTGAGACGGCTGCGGTCCTGGTACAGCTTTTCGATCTCCTGGATGATCCGCTCCGGGGACGCATCCTTCTGCTCAATGACGATAGCAGCGCCGGCATCTCCCAGCACATTGGCGTTGTGCAGCTGGTGATTGCCTGTCACGATGGGCGACGGGATCAGAATAGAACCTCTTCCGGCTGCCTCCAGCTCTGCCAGCGTGGACGCACCGGAGCGGCAGATCACCAGATCTGCTGCCGCCAGACACACATCCATATCATTGATGTATTCCGTAATGCGCAGCCGGTCGCTCTTCATGGGGATGCCGGCATCTGCCATGGCTTTGGGGAAAGATTCCTTTCCCATGCCGCCGTAGCCGTGGATATGGTTGATCGCCATACCCTTTTCCGTGTGCCACGGAATCACCTTTGCCATTGCCTCATTGATGCAGCCTGCACCCAGACTGCCGCCGAAGGACAGGATGCACATTCCGTCATCAAAGCCCAGCTTTTTCCGGGCTGCGGCTCTGTCCATGCCGGCGATGCCGCCACGCACCGGGAGTCCGGTGACGGTATAGGCACAGTCCGGGTGGAGATAATCCAGCGCCTTTTCCACGGTGAGCATCACGTGATCGACTTCCTTTGCCAGCATCTTATTGGTAACGCCGGGGAATGCGTTCTGCTCGTGAATGGCGCAGGGAATGCCCATATGCGCCGCAGCGTGGAGAATCGGTCCTGCCACATAGCCGCCTGTGCCGATGGCAATGTCCGGCTGGAACTGTTTCAAGATCTGCTTGGCACGGTGCTGGGATGTTGCCAGATAATACGCCGCCCTGCAGTTCCGCTTGATGTTCTTCCAGTTCAGCTTGCGCTGAAATCCGGCAACGTGCATGGTCTCCAGGGCATAGCCTGCCGCCGGGACAAGGCGAGCCTCCATGCCGTTCGGCGTTCCCACAAAGAGGAACTCTGCCGAGGGGTCATGCTGTTTGATAATGGATGCAATGGCGAGCGCCGGGTTGATATGACCGCCCGTGCCGCCGCCTGCCAATAATACTTTCATGCGTTACCTCCCTGGAGCTGTTCCGTGGTCTCCTCTGCCGGCTTTGCCGCCGGTGCTTTTGCACCCACACGATACCGCACACGGGAGATGTTCAGAACGATGCCCATTTCTGCCAGCTGTAATATCAGCGCCGTACCGCCGTAGCTGAAAAACGGCAGGCTGATACCAGTATTCGGAATCAGATTGCTGACAACTGCAATGTTGAAAAATGCCTGCAGGCCGATGTGCGAGGTCAGACCGATCGCCACCAGCATCCCGAACTTGTCACGGGCGTGCATGGCGATGTGGAATCCACGGATGACCAGCAGCGCAAAAAGCAGCACCACAGTCAGCGCTCCCACCAGACCAAGCTCTTCGCAGACAATGGAAAAGACGAAGTCGTTTTTCGTCTCCGGCAGATACAGATACTTCTGCCGGGATTCGCCCAGACCCAGACCGAACAGTCCGCCCGAGCCAATGGCAATCAGAGACTGACAGGTCTGCCAGGTGTCGCCCAGGCTGTCGGAGAACGGGTCTCGCCAGGAGGCGATACGCTTTCCGATATACTCATAGTGTCCGGACATCAAAAAGCCGATGAGCAGCGCCCCACCCAGCGCCACAGCGCCCAGGATCAGAAACTGCTTGATATCTGCGCCGCCCACGAAGATCAGAATGATGCAGGTCATGGCAATCAGAACGGTGGCGGAAAGGTGCGGCTCCTTGATGAGCAGCGCCGCCGGCACAGCCATGGCAAACAGCAGCGGCAGCAGACCCTTGCGGAACGACCGCATATTGGCATAGTTCTTTTCGATCACATAGGAAAAGAAAATGACAATGCCGATCTTCATGACCTCAGACGGCTGGAAGTTAAAGCTGCCAATGGCGATCCATCGGGTCGCACCGCCGTCCGTGACGCCGATGCCCGGCACAAATACCATGATCAGCAGCAGGATGGGCAGGACATAGGCACACACGGCAATGAATTTCTTCTGGAGAAAATGATAGTCGATGAGACACAGCACACACATGATGACCAGTCCCACCACTGCGTTTTTGATCTGGCTGACAGCATAATATGTGCCGTCACGTCCTTCTGCGATCGCCCAGGCATAGCTGGCGGAAAACATCATGACGATGCCCATGACCAGCAGGGCGATCACGATGAGAAAGAACGCCAGATCCACTTCGCCGTACCGCACATTGCGCTGCCACAGCGGAAGGCTGAACCGCATCTTCTTTTTTGTTCCGGCAACTTTTGGTTCTGCCATATGCAACCTCCTTTGGTTCTGCCGCTTATAGGATCACCAGCAGCAGTCCGCACAGTCCGGCGATCGCACCGAACAGAGAAAATGTAATCACGATCTTATATTCGCTGAATCCGCTCATCTCAAAGTGATGGTGGATCGGCGTCATCTTGAAGATACGGCGGCCTTCGCCGTACTTCTTCTTGGTATACTTGAAATAGGTCACCTGGATCATAACGGAAAGCGCCTCCAGGATATACACCAGCGCCACCAGGATCATGGTGAGGTGCTGGTGGGTCGCCAGACCGAGGGCTGCCACAGAGGCACCCAGGTACATGGAACCGGTGTCACCCATAAAGCACTTTGCCGGGTGGAGATTCCACACCAGAAAGCCCAGACAGCCGCCTGCCAGCGCCATGGTATACAGCGTATAGTCCTCCATCTGGAGCTTGCTGCAAACCAGGGTGAAGATGAGCATTGCCACCAGCGTCACCGTGCCGCAGAGTCCGTCTACGCCGTCGGTCAGATTGACCGCATTGGTGAGATACAGGATGACAAGCACCATCAGCGGATAGTAGAACCACTTGATGTCGAAGGAGGTGAATCCCAGCCCGATGGTGGTGTCACGGTCGCCCAGCCAGTACATTGCCGCCAGCCACAGCACCGCAGCCACCACCTGCAAAACGATCTTCTGCATGGGTTTCAGACCCTCGTTCTGTTTCTTGGCAACCTTGGCGAAGTCGTCGATAAAGCCGATGACACCGAACAGCAGGCAGAACAGCAGACAACTCAGCACACGCAGCGCCTCACGGTCGCTGAACGGGGAGACGAAGTCAGTCATGCCGAACAGACGGTACAGCACATAGCCCACGCCGGTCGCCACGATGCTGCCCACGATGAACAGGATGCCGCCCATGGTGGGGGTTCCCTGCTTGTTTGCGTGCCAGCTGGGACCGAAGTTGACCTTGATGGGCTGCCCGAATTTCAGCTTGTGCAGCCATGGCAGCAGCGCCTTTCCGCCCAGTGCGGCAATGACAAACGCCAGCAATCCTACGAGAATGTTAATCCAGAACGGCATGATCCGTTTCCTCCTCCTGCTCAAAAATTACGTCAATACAATCTTCCAGGTGCATCCCTCGGCTCGCCTTGAATAAGATCACATCACCCGGACGGAGATACTGCCGGATCACACGGCACAGTTCCCGGCGATCCTCGGTATGATACACAGCGACTTCCTGCATGGCAGCACGCTGTGCCAGATAAAACGATTCCTTTCCGAAACAGAACAGAGCGTCCACCTCGCTGTTTGCCGCCATATCGCCTACCAGCGTATGGAGCTGACGGGACATCTCGCCCAGTTCCAGCATATCACCCAGCACAGCGACCCGTCTGCCCTTACAGGGCAGGTCACGCAGCACGGTCAGCGCCGCCTTCATGGAGTCCGGGCTGGCGTTGTAACAGTCCGCAATAATGGTATATGCGCCCCTGCGGTAAATATTCTGGCGCAGTCCCACGGTGTGATACTGTGCCAGCGCCTTGCAGATCTGCTCCGGCGCAATGCCTGCCAGCCGTCCCACACAGAATGCCGCCAGCGCATTCATCACATTGTGATCCCCGGCACAAGGCAGTTCCACCGGATAGGTCTTTCCGTCCTCTGTCCGGATGGAAAAGGCGGTGGACTGTGCCTGGCGCTGGATCTCCACAGCACGGACATCTGCCTTATCGCTGTGCATTCCGTAGGAGATGACCGGACGGGACAGTTCCTTTTTCAAAGGCGCAAGCAGGGGATCGTCGCCGTTTACCACCAGCGGCGCATCCTCTGCCATGCCGTCCTGGATCTCCAGCTTTGCCTGGCGGATGCCCTCCTGTGTCTTGAGGTTTTCAATGTGCGAATAGCCGATGTTGGTGATTACGCCGATGCACGGCTCTGCCGTCCGGGAAAGGCGGCTGATCTCGCCGAAGTGGGACATTCCCATTTCAATGACGGCTGCCTCGTGGCTGTCCTCCAGCCCGAACAGGGTCTTGGGGAGACCGACCTCGTTGTTGAAGTTCCCCTGGGTTTTCAGGGTGGCATACTGGGATTCCAGCACGCAGGCGATCATCTCCTTGGTGGTCGTCTTTCCCACACTGCCGGTGATGCCCACCAACGTGGGGTGGAACTTCTCCCGATAAAACCTTGCAATTTGCAGCAGCGCTCTGCCGGTATGCTTTACCACCAGGCACGGACAGCCCTCGATGGGCTTTTCCGTGACCGCAGCCACAGCCCCTGCCTTGATCGCCTGCTTCACGAAATCGTGCGCATCGAACTTTTCTCCACGCAGCGCCACGAACAGACAGCCCTGCGGCAGGTCACGGGTATCGGTGCTGACGCAGGTGATCTCTGCCTCTACCGGCACATCACAGCCCAGCACATCTTTCAATTCTGACAACATCCAAGGTTTCATCGCATTCTCCCCCAGTTTCCTTATCGCTCCGGAACAAGCGGCAGACAGTCACGCACGATCTCCCGTTCGTCCATATGAATATGTACACCGTTTTTCAATACCTGATAGTCCTCGTGACCCTTTCCGGCGAGAACGATCACATCGCCCGGCTGTGCCATCTGCATACTCCGCAGAATGGCATCCTTCCGGTCGATCACCACCTCATACGGCACATCGCTGCCCTCCAGTCCGGTGAGGATGTCGGCAACGATCGCCTCCGGCTCTTCATCTCTGGGATTATCCGAGGTGATGACCAGAAAGTCCGCATACTTTGCCGCAGCCTTCGCCATCTTCGGACGCTTTGTGGCATCCCGGTTGCCGCCGCAGCCGAACAGACAGATCAGTCTGCCCTTGGTGTATTCCTTTACGCTCCGCAGGATGTTTTCCACTGCATCGGGCGTGTGGGCATAGTCGCAGATCACGGTAAAGTCTCTGCCGGTGGGGATCACCTCACAGCGTCCCCGGACACCGGTGCAGGTCTCCAGCGCCGTGCGGATCTCCCGCATGGACAGCCCCACGGCATGGCAGGATGCCACCGCCGCCAGGGCGTTGGACACGTTGAACATTCCGGTCAGATGCAGGTTCACCGGATAGGACTTTCCGCCGCAGCACAGCCAAAAGCTCGTGCCGTCTGCCCGGAGCTTGATGGCGTCTGCATAGAAATCCGCCTGGCTGCTGCTGCCGTAAGAGATCCTGGGACAGGTCACTTCGCCGTACAGTCGCTTGCCGTATTCGTCATCTGTATCAATAATGGCAGTATCACACCGCTGGAACAGCAGTTTCTTTGCCTGGTAATAGTTTTCCATCGTGCCGTGATAATCCAGGTGATCCTGGGTCAGATTGGTGAACGCAGCTGCTGCGAAATGGGTCTCGCCGATGCGCTGCTGCACCAGACCGAACGAGGACACCTCCATGACCACATCGTCACATCCTGCCTCTGCCATTCTGGCATACAGCGCCATCAGATCATAGACGAACGGGGTGGTATTGTCCGTGTGGATAATCTCGTCTCCGATCTCGTTCTGGATCGTGCCGATCAGTCCCACCTTGTGTCCGTTTTCCGTCAGAATGTGCTTGATGAGATTGGTGATGGTGGTCTTGCCGTTGGTTCCGGTGACGCCGATGAAACGCATCTTCCGCTCCGGATGACCGAACCATGCGGCGCAGAGCTTTCCGTAGAGCGCACGGGTGTCCTCTGTCAGGATCTGCCGGTCGCCCAGCCCCAGGTCGTGGTCAGCCAGCACCGCTGCCGCACCACGTTCCAGCACGTCTTTCGCCGCCGTGTGTCCGTCAAAGCGTTCTCCACGGATGCAGGCGAACAGCATTCCCGGCTGTACCTTTCTGGAATCGTCTGTCAGTCCGGTGATCTCCATATCCGGCAGACTGGTTTTCGCATTGTTTTCCAAAAGCGCATATAACTGCATTTCTCTCATCCTTTCTGTGTGTGAAGGTATGAACTCCGGACAGTGCCGCCTAAAACCTGTGCGGCGCTGCCTTTAATCGGTCGCCTCTCCGGCAGACAGGGTCAGTGTGATGGAAGAGCCACGCTGTAGCTGTGTGCCTTCCCTGACAGACTGGCTCTTGACCAGTGCGCCCTCACTGCTTGCGGACGCACCCATCAGCGCATAGTTCAGCCCGTAATAGGACAGGGTCTCGTTTGCCTGGGATGCGGTCATGCCGATCAGATTCGGCACGGTGACCAGGTCACGTGTGGTGGTCTGCTCTGTATACAGCAGCACCTTTCCGCCCTTGGCAACGCTTGTGCCGGTGGTAGGCGACTGGGAAACTACTGTCGAGCCGCTGCCCACAACTTCATAGGTCAATCCCATCTGTTCCAGCGTTGCCTGCGCATTTTCGATCGTGGCATCCTGGAGCAGCGGAACAGCAACATTCATTTCCTTTGCCTCTTCGTCGGTATATTCCGGATAGAATCCCATATACGGCAGTATCTCCTCCATGATCTCCTGCGCATAAGGCGTTACGACCTTCGAGCCGTAGTAGCCGATCTCCGGATTCGGATAGTCCGCCTGGATCAGCATAATGAGTTCCGGATCATCTGCCGGCGCAAAGCAGCAGTACGATGCCACATTGTCATCTTCGATGTCCCGGGTGGCACGGATTTCTGCCGTACCGGACTTACCGCCGATGCGGTAGCCCTGGATATAGGCGTTATGCGACGGGTTGCCGGAAACTACTGCCTCCAGCTGTTCCCGTACCGTTTTCGAAGTTTCTTCCGAGATGATCTGCCGCTTTTCAGTAGTGGTATTTTGCAGGACTGTGTTGCCGCTGCTGTCTACGATATGGTCTACCACATAGGGCTGTACCACATAGCCGCCGTTGATGGCTGCCGCATAAGCGGTAATCAGTTCCAGTGCAGTGGTTTCATTGGTCTGTCCGAATGCGCCGGATGCCAGATCGACCTGTGTCATTTTATCCTCGGGTACGACCACGCTGGCAACTTCGCCCGGCAGGTCGATGCCGGTCTTTTCCGTCAGTCCAAAGCCCTGGAGATAATAACTGAACTTCTGCACGCCCAGCCGCAGACCGATCTTCATAAACGCCGGGTTGCAGGAATTGGTCAGCGCCTGGGTAAAGGTCTGTGCGCCGTGACCGGAACGCAGCGAGCAGCCGATGTCCAGATCCTGTACCTTCAAAGAGCCGCTGCAATAAAAGCTGTCGTTGTTCAGATCGATCAGATTTTCCTCAAATGCCGACGCAGATGTGAAGATCTTAATAGTAGAACCCGGCGGGTTGATCTCACTGATTGCCTTGTTCCGCCACTGCTTTTCTCTTGCCTCCAGGTATGCGTCCTGGTATTCGCTCTCCGGCAGCTCTTTCAGCTGCGCCGCAACCACCGGGTCGTATATCTCCGACGGGTTGTTCAGGTCGAAGGAAGGACAGGTCGCCATAGCGTAGATAGCGCCGGTTTTCGGGTTCATGATAATGCCGGTGGCACGGTCATTGACCTCGAACTTTTCCACCATCTCGGACATACTCTTTTCCAGATAGTACTGCATGGTGGAATCCAGCGTCAGATACAGGGATGCGCCGTCCTTCGCCTCATAGGTGGTGGAATACCGATAGGGCATTTCCTCGCCGTTTGCCGCCTGTGCGGAAATGATTCTGCCGTCTACGCCGGACAGATATTCGTCATACTGATATTCCAGACCATACTGTCCGTCGCCGTCGCCGTTGGTAAAACCAATGACTGCCGCCGCCAGTTCATTCTGGGGATAATACCGCCGTGTGGTCGCCTCTGTTCCCACAAAGGTGAGCTTCAGCTTATCAAAATATGTGGTGATCTCGTCTGCCGTGTTCTTTTCCACCTGGGTTTGCAGGACGCAGTATCTGCCGTCCTTGGCAAGCGCCTCCTGCACCTTGGATGCGTCGATCTCCAGCTTTTCCGAGAGGAAAGAGACGATGGACTGTTCCAGCTGGGTCACGTCCACCAGGTTTGCCGCCTGTTCCCCCTTTTCCTCTGCCGCAGATTTTTTCTTGTCGTTGGACTTTTCGATCTCCTTGATCTCATCCCGATACAATTTCGGGTCAACATATATATTATATACCGTTGCGCTCCACGCCAGCGCCGTTCCGTTGGCATCATAGATGGCGCCACGGTTTGCGTCCAGGGTCATGGTCCCGAAGTGATAGTTGTTCGCCAGCGTCTCATACTTGGAATTGTCCACGATGGAGACCTTGAACAGCTTTCCGGCAACTGCTGCGCCCATTACCACCAGGACAGTCATGCTGACCGCTGCACGGCGGCGCATCACTGCGGACGCAGAACGTGGTGTCTTTTCCGACTTTGTTTTCTTTTCCTTGGATTCATTTATCATGCGCACGTTCGGCACACCTCCGTTTTTTCTGCAATTTTCCTCTGTTCCCGGTGTATTCTACAGAGCGCAATGCCTGCGTCCATGCCTATATAATAGAATCAGGCAGGGAATCGTTGCCATTACCCCGCCTGTTTCAACCGTCATCCGGGCATATTTCCACAGCGACGGAAATTTCCCATTTTGCAGCAACAGATTCCCTTGCTGCAAAACGTATGCAGGAATGGGGACACCGCCTTGCAACGGTCACCTGTCCGGCAGCCATATGATTGTCAGCCCGACTGTGTGCATTCCTACTCGGTAACTTTATGTGAACTAACAGCATTGCCCCTTCCCTCGTCTGTTCCGGGACATACCGATAGCCAGCATGAGTGACAGGACACCGTTATGCCTGGGCTGCGCCTCATCTCATTGTATGGGCATCAGCCTCGGAGATATGCCACAATATCCTCAAACTTGTGCTTGAGCCGGACAAAAATGTTCTGCTCTTCTCCGTCGATCTCCACGGTATCCTCTGTCTGAATGTCGATATATTGGATCTGGGACTGATCCAGTTTCTGGAGTCCCAGGTGTTGTTCCGCATAATCCTTGATATTGCTGATGGACGCCTTGCCCTCCAGCTCGGTCTGCATCCGCACATTTTCGCTCCGCAGGGTGTTCAGCTCTGCGTTCGCCTCTGAAATGGACGAATAGACCTCGGTCAGCTGCACATAGCTGTTGATAATGACGCTGAACATCAGCAGTGCCAGAATGCCGGCAATGAACACTTTCAGCGCAGCGCCACGCTTTCCGGAGCTGACCCGGAACACGAAAAAGCCCGAAGACGGTGCCTTTTCTTCCTGTGCCGCCGGTTCTTCCGGAACGGTTGATTTTTTCTGATCCGCCATGAATGTCAGCGACTCCTTTCCAGAACCCGCAGTTTCGCACTGCGGCTGCGGCTGTTCTGTGCCAGTTCTTCTGCACTGGGTGCGATAGGCTTTCGGGAAACCAGCTTTGCCTCCGGCGTTCTGCCGCAGACGCACTGGGGAAAGTCCGGCGGACAAATACAGCCTTGGCACCACTGGGCAAACTGCCGCTTGACCATACGGTCTTCCAGCGAATGGAAGGTAATGACTGCCAGTCTGCCGCCGGGTCTCAGCACAGAAAACGCCGCTTTCAGCCCGTTTTCCAGATGTTCAAACTCCCCGTTCACCGCAATGCGGATCGCCTGGAAGGATTTTTTGCAGGGATTTTTCATCCGGCGCACCTTTTGCGGTACGCTGCTTTTGATGATTTCCGCCAGTTCCAGTGTGGTGTGGATCGGCTTTTCCTCTCTTGCCCGCACAATATTCCGGGCGATGCTCCGGGCGAAGGACTCTTCCCCATAGGTATACAAGATCCGGGAAAGCTCCTGTTCCGAAACCGTATTCACCAGTTCTTCCGCCGTCATGCCGGTCTGGCTCATACGCATATCCAAGGGTGCATCGTGGTGATAGGAAAACCCACGGGAATCCTCGTCCAGCTGGTGGGACGAAACGCCCAGATCCAGCAGCACGCCGTCCACCGGGACAACGCCCATCTCCGTCAGCACCGTCTGCATTTCATCATAATTGTGGTGTACCACCGTTGCCGGATAAGGTGCGAGCCGCTCCGTTGCCACGGCAACTGCGTCGGGATCCCGGTCAAAGCCAATGAGCCTGCCGCCGTCCGTCAGACGTTTTGCAATTTCCGTGGAGTGTCCGGCGCCGCCGACGGTGCCGTCCACATAAATGCCGTCCGGGCGAATTGCCAGCCCATCCAGCACCTCGTGCAGCAGCACGGGAATGTGTACAAATTCCATACCTAAAATCCGATTTCCTCTAAGGTTTCCAGCATTTTCTGGGTATCGAAAGCGGCGTTCAGCGCCTCCCAACGAGATTTTTCCCAGATTTCCGCTTTATTGTTTGCGCCGATCACGACAACATCTTTTTCCAGACCGGCAAAACTGCGCAGATCCTGCGGGATCAGCACACGCCCCTGCTTGTCCGGCGTCAGAACGCCTGCCCCGGAAAAGAGCCAGCGCCGGATCTGTCCGCCTTTGGACTCCGGGATCGCTGCAACCTTTGCCGCAAGGCGCTCCCACTCCGTCTCGGAATAGACCGTCAGACAGGGCTGATCCAGTCCTTTTGTCACATAAAATGTTGTCCCTAACACTTCCCGCAGTTTGGTTGGGAAATTCATACGCCCTTTGGCATCTATATTATGGTAATATGTTCCCATCAAGGAAGTCATATTCGATGCCGCCTTTCTGCAAAAAGCTGCGGTTCCGGCATGGAAAGATTCCCCACGCTTAGGGAATTCTCCCCACTTTTCACCGCTATGTTATTATTATACCGTATCTACGGTGAAATTGCAAGAATGCAGCGAAAGAAAACGGGAAAAATATGCCCGAAAAAACGTATTTTTTTTAGACACCTTGCACAAAATCCAGGCAACAAAAAAAGGACGAGCCGAAGCTCGTCCCCTTTTGAAAAACGCATCAGATGCGATTTACTTATTCGTTAATTGCTGTAACGACACCAGAACCTACGGTTCTACCACCCTCACGGATAGCGAAACGCAGACCTTCTTCAATAGCGATCGGCTGAATCAGCTCAACGTCCATTTCAACGTTATCGCCAGGTGTGCACATTTCAACGTCCGCCGGCAGAGTGATGATACCGGTTACGTCAGTTGTTCTGAAATAGAACTGCGGTCTGTAGTTGTTGAAGAACGGTGTGTGACGGCCGCCTTCTTCCTTCTTCAGAACGTAAACCTGACCCTTGAACTTGGTGTGCGGGTGAATGGAACCCGGCTTGCACAGTACCTGACCACGCTCAACCTGGTCACGAGTGATACCACGCAGCAGTGCGCCAACGTTGTCGCCAGCCTCTGCGAAGTCCAGAGACTTACGGAACATTTCCAGACCAGTTACAACGGTGTTCAGCTTTTCTTCAGACAGACCAACGATTTCAACCGGCTCGTTAACGTTCAGCTTTCCACGCTCTACACGACCGGTAACGACGGTACCACGGCCAGAGATGGTCATAGTATCCTCGATCGGCATCAGGAACGGCTTTGCATCGTCACGTTCCGGAGTCGGGATATACTCGTCAACAGCATCCATCAGTTCGATGATCGGCTTGTAAGCCGGATCGCTCAGATCGTCCGGAGCTTCCAGAGCAGCCAGAGCAGAACCAACGATGATCGGAGTGTCATCGCCCGGGAAGTCATACTCGTTCAGAGTTTCACGAACGTCCATCTCAACCAGTTCCAGCAGTTCCGGATCGTCAACCTGGTCAGCCTTGTTCAGGAATACAACGATTGCCGGTACGCCTACCTGACGAGCCAGCAGGATGTGCTCCTTGGTCTGAGCCATCGGACCGTCAGATGCAGCAACTACCAGGATAGCGCCGTCCATCTGAGCTGCACCGGTGATCATGTTCTTTACATAGTCAGCGTGTCCCGGGCAGTCAACGTGAGCATAGTGACGCTTGTCAGTCTCATACTCAACGTGAGCGGTGTTGATTGTGATACCACGTTCTCTTTCTTCCGGAGCCTTATCGATCATATCGTAAGCTTCGTACTGTGCCTGACCCTTCAGTGCCAGAGTCTTAGTGATAGCAGCAGTCAGAGTGGTCTTACCATGGTCAACGTGACCGATGGTACCAATGTTTACATGGGGTTTGGTTCTTTCAAATTTAGCCTTTGCCATTGGAATAATCCTCCTCAATATAAAATTCAAGTAGTAATGCACTTAACGAGAAGTGTTACCTACATTGTACCAGATTTCAGATCAAATTGCAAGTGTTTTTTGAAAAAAACAGTGATTTTTTCAAAAAAGATTACTTCTTGCGATCTGTCATGATCTTTTCAGCGATGTTCTTCGGAACTTCCTGATAGCTGTGCGGTTCCATTGCATACTGACCACGGCCCTGTGTGTTGGAACGCAGGTCGCTGGTGTAGCCGAACATTTCGGACAGCGGAACCAGAGCGTCTACCTGAACAGTACCGGTACGAGTTTCCTGACCCTGGATCTGACCACGGCGGGAACTCAGGTCACCGATAACAGTACCGGTGTATTCGTCCGGAACGGTAACGGAAACCTTCATGATCGGTTCCATCAGAATCGGCTGTGCCTGCTTCATTGCTTCCTTGAAAGCGATAGAGCCGGCGATCTTAAATGCCATTTCAGAGGAGTCGACTTCGTGATAGGATCCATCGTACAGTTCAACCTTGACATCGACTACTTCGTAGCCTGCCAGGATACCTGCCTGCATTGCGCCACGGATACCAGCATCGACTGCCGGGATGTATTCCTTCGGGATCGCACCGCCGACAACCTTGTTGGTGAACTCATAGCCCTTGCCGGATTCGTTCGGGGATACACGGATCTTAACGTGACCGTACTGACCGGAACCACCGGACTGCTTCTTGTACTTGTAGTCCACATCAGCGTTGCCCTTGATGGTTTCCTTATAGGATACCTGCGGAGCGCCGACGTTTGCTTCAACCTTGAACTCACGCAGCAGACGGTCTACGATGATATCCAGGTGCAGCTCGCCCATGCCGGCGATGATGGTCTGACCGGTTTCCTCGTCTGTCCAGGTACGGAAGGTCGGGTCTTCTTCTGCCAGCTTTGCCAGCGCAATACCCATCTTGTCCTGACCAGCCTTGGTCTTCGGCTCGATTGCCAGCTGGATAACCGGTTCCGGGAATTCCATGGATTCCAGGATTACCGGAGCCTTTTCGTCGCACAGTGTGTCACCGGTGGTGGTGTTCTTCAGACCAACAACGGCTGCGATATCGCCTGCGTATACAGTTTCGATATCCTTTCTGTGGTTGGAGTGCATCTGTACGATACGTCCCATACGCTCCTTGTTGTCCTTGGTAGCGTTCAGAACGGTTGCGCCTGCGTTTACAGTACCGGAATATACACGGAAGAAGCACAGCTTACCAACAAACGGGTCAGTTGCGATCTTGAATGCCAGTGCTGCGAACGGCTCGCTGTCGGAAGAGTGACGAAGAACTTCTTCGCCGGTTTCCGGATCAGTACCCTTGATAGACGGTACATCCAGCGGAGACGGCATATAATCTACGATAGCGTCCAGCAGTTTCTGTACGCCCTTGTTACGATAGGAAGTACCGCAGGTAACCGGAACCATCTTGTTTGCGATGGTGGACTTACGGATGCAAGCCTTGATCTCGTCGATGGTGATTTCTTCATCGTTAAAGAACTTCTCCATCAGAGCGTCGTCCTGCTCAGCAACGTGTTCCATCAGTTCCTGGTGATATTCCTCAGCCTTTTCCTTCAGGTCATCCGGAATTTCTTCCACACGGATGTCCTTGCCCAGGTCATCATAGTAAACATAAGCCTTCATCTCAACCAGGTCGATGATGCCCTTGAATTCGTCCTCAGAGCCGATCGGCAGCTGAATCGGAACAGCGTTACACTTCAGACGCTCGTGCATCATGTTGACTACGTTGTAGAAGTCAGCGCCCATGATGTCCATTTTATTGACATAAACCATACGAGGAACCTGATACTTGTCAGCCTGTCTCCATACAGTTTCTGTCTGCGGTTCTACACCGCCCTTTGCGCACAGTACAGTAACAGAACCGTCCAGTACACGCAGAGAACGCTCAACTTCTACTGTGAAGTCAACGTGTCCCGGGGTGTCGATGATGTTGATTCTGTGACCTGCCCAGTGTGCAGTAGTTGCAGCAGATGTGATTGTGATACCACGTTCCTGCTCCTGTTCCATCCAGTCCATAGTAGCGGCACCCTCGTGGGTCTCGCCGATCTTGTGGTTGATACCGGTGTAGAACAGAATACGCTCGGTAGTGGTTGTCTTACCGGCATCGATGTGCGCCATGATACCGATATTTCTGGTTTTTTCCAGGGAACAATCTCTAGCCATAGATGATCCTCCTTATACAACAGCGCAGTGCGCTTACCAGCGGTAGTGTGCAAACGCCTTGTTTGCCTCTGCCATCTTGTGTGTATCGTCACGCTTCTTGCAGGCACCGCCGGTGTTGTTCAGTGCATCGAGAATCTCTCCTGCCAGACGCTCCTTCATTGTCTTTTCGTTCCGCAGTCTGGAATACTTGGTGATCCAGCGCAGACCCAGAGTCTGACGGCGTTCCGGACGAACTTCCATCGGAACCTGGTATGTGGCACCGCCCATACGGCGAGCCTTTACTTCCAGAACAGGCATTACATTGTCCATAGCCTCCTGGAACATTTCCAGTGCATCCTTGCCGGTCTTTTCAGCAACGATGTCGAATGCACCGTAAACAATCTTCTGGGCAACGCCCTTCTTGCCGTCTACCATCACATTGTTGATGAGACGGGTTACGAGCTTGGAGTTGTAAATCGGATCCTCCAGCACGTCACGTTTTGCGATTTTACCTCTTCTTGGCATTTTCGCTTCCCTCCTTCACAATAATTCATGAATTCACAGGTACTCAATCGGGCGGCATCCGTTCAGCGGATGTTCCGCCGACCGTAGGGCCAATGGAGAGGAATACGCCGGCATTGCAGCAATGCCAATCTATATTCAAATCTCCACAGTTCCCGTGGTGATCTCAGTTTTCCTGTTACGCCGGAGCAGTTTTCACGCCGCTCCTGATTTTTGGTCAGTGTGTAAGCCCTGAAAAGCAGTTCTTACTTCTTGCCGACCTTCGGTCTCTTTGCACCGTACTTGGAGCGAGCCTGCATTCTGTTTGCAACGCCCTGTGCATCCAGAGTACCACGAATGATGTGATAACGCACACCAGGCAGGTCCTTTACACGGCCGCCACGAATCAGAACAACGCTGTGTTCCTGCAGGTTGTGGCCGATACCCGGAATGTAAGATGTTACCTCATAACCGTTTGTCAGCTTAACTCTGGCAATCTTTCTCATAGCGGAGTTCGGCTTCTTCGGTGTAGCAGTACGAACTGCTGTGCAGACGCCTCTCTTCTGCGGAGAACTCTGATCTGTGGTAATCTTCTTCTTGGCATTATAGCCCTTCTGCAGTGCCGGAGCGGTAGACTTGTACTGCTGTACCTTTCTTCCCTTCCGAACCAACTGATTAAAAGTAGGCATAATTTTCCTCCTTTGCAAAAAAATAGATAGATTGCAGCAGGCAAACCTGCCGCATCTTTTTTATTTTATCACAGCCTGTCTCTACTGTCAACACTTTTACAGAAATTTTACATTTTTATCGTTCCGGAGCGCTTTCTGCTGTCTGCTTCCCTTTATTTAATGGTATACTGACTGTCTGTTTCCGCCGGCGCAGCACCAGCAGATACAGTACCGCCAGATATACCAGACAGCCGCCTGCCGCTGCCGCCGCCGCAGAGGGCAGCATTCCCAGCGCAGCCGTCTGTTCCCGGCAGAACCACGCCGCCGCCGTGCAGCACCCTGCCGCAAGCACAATGGGCAGCAGAGTCCGCAGCAGATGCAGCGGCTTTTCCAGACAGCGCCGCAGCTGCCACAGGATCAGCCCCAGCAGTACCAGATAGCACAATGATGTGGCGATACCTGCGCCGGTGATGCAGAACGCCGGACGTGGAATCAGCACCAGGTTGCCCAGAAGTTTCACGCCGACCCCTGCCAGCATACACACCACCGGAACGGCGGCTTTCCCTACGCCCTGCAAAATGCTGCAAAGCGGAAAGGTGAGACAGAGGCAGACCATGCCGGGGAGCAGCGTGCGGAGCGCCTCTGCGGCGATGGCAGCCTCTTCGGGTCTGTCGGCGTAGAGAATGTGCATCACCGGTTCTGCCAGCGCCCACAAGCCGCCTGCCGCCGGGAGCGCCATTGCCGCCGCTGCACCGGTTACCGAACGAATATGCGCCGCAACCCCTTCCCGATCCTGTTTTGCCCAGAGCGCCGCCGCACAGGGCAGTGCGCTCTTCCCCAGCATATTGGTCACAGACGGCACCAGGTTGAACACCGTGATCGCCATGCCGGTAAACGAACCGTAGACAAACGCCGGAAAATCCGGTGCAGATGCAGCTGTCCCGAACCGCCGGAGCAGTTCCCCACTGTGCAGCATCTGCGCCCTGCCCAGACAGCGCATCATGGTCACCAGATCCAGCAGCGAGGTGAGATTCGTCACCAGAGACCCCAGCGCCACCGGAATCATCACATAGAGCAGCCGCCGGAAGATCTGCCCCATGGGTGCAGCCGGTGCATTGCCCCGTGGCAGGCGGTTCCCGGAGCGCAGTCCACGCAGCAGAAAGTACAGCCAGCCCACGGCGGTGGACAGCGTCACACCCAGCACTGCCCCGGCAGCCGCCAGCGCAGAAAGCGGCACGTCCGCCGGCACACGGCGGCAGACGATTTCCGGATGCGCCAGCACCCACTGGCACAGCGCCAGTCCCAGCCCCAGCTTTGCCACAGCCTCCAGCGCCTGGGAGACCGCCGTAGGCGTCATGTTCTGCAATCCCTCCCAGTAGCCACGTTCCACTGCCGTCAGACAGCCGAACAGCGCTGCCGGCGCAATGGCGAGCAGCGAAAACAGGGCATAGGGCTGCGCCGCAACCAGGGCGGCGAACGGCTCTGCCAGCAGGAACATACACAGGCTGAGGAACAGCCCCAGGACGCCGCAGGCAAGGCGTGCCGTATCCCGGATACGCCGCACCTCTGCCCAGTGTTCCAGCGCCGCCGCACGGGAGACCGTCTGCGCCACCGCCGCCGACAGCCCGGTGACCGACAAGGCATACACCGGCAGCAGCAGCCCGTAGGCAGTGCTGAAATATCCCATTCCCGTACCGCCCAGCACATTGGTCAGCGGTATTTTGAAACACGCTCCCAGCAGCTTGGCGATCATGGCAGATGCCAGCAGCAGCGCAGAGCCTTTCCAGAACGATTGCTTTCGAAACATAGCTTTTCTCCTGTCCGCATAATTTTTTGCACCGGATAGAAAAATTTATGTTGCCGAAAACGAAAATATGTGTTATAATAGAGTGGTAATGCCGCCCGAGGCGGTATGGAGAGCCTGCACAAAGGCTCTAAAGACAGCACCGCACAAACTTTGTGCAGTGCTGCCTGAAATCCTGTGCAGCTGACAGATACCGTATCCGGTCAAAACGCTGCCCGAAAGGAAGAATGTACCCATGCAATACAAATTTGCAGAAAATGTTGACGCATTGCAGCCCTCTGCGATCCGTGAAATTTTGAAATTCACCAGTATGCCCGGTGTGATCTCTTTTGCCGCCGGCAGCCCTGCGCCGGAGGCGTTTCCGGTAGACACCATCCGGGAGATCTCGGCAGAACTGCTCCAGAAGGATCCACTCCTGGCGCTGCAGTACAACATCACAGAAGGATATCCGAAGCTCCGTGACCTGCTGAAACAGCGGATGGCAAAGCAGAACTGTTTCGACGAGACGGCAGACGATCTCATCACCACCTCCGGCGCACAGCAGGCAAACGAGCTTTCCTGCAAGGTGCTGCTGAACCGTGGCGACACCCTGTTCTGCGAGGCACCCAGCTTTATCGGCTCGCTGAATGCGTTCCGCTCCTACGGCGTAGACCTGGTGGGCGTTCCCATGGAAGAGGACGGCATGGACTTAGCCGCTCTGGAAGAGGCAGTCAAGGCAAGCAAAAGCCCCAAGCTGGTCTATGTGATTCCCAACTTCCAGAACCCCACCGGCAGAGTGATGTCTCTGGAAAAGCGCAAGGGTCTGTACGACCTGGCGTGCAAGTATGACTTCATCATTCTGGAGGACAACCCCTACGGCGATCTCCGGTTCGCCGGCACAGACGTTCCGTCCATCAAGAGCCTGGACACCGAACACCGTGTCATCTACACCGGCAGCTTTTCCAAGATCCTGGCGCCGGGTCTCCGTGTGGGCTATGTGAGCGCACCGAAGGAGATCATCTCCAAGATCACAGTCTGCAAGCAGGTCTCCGACGTCCACACCAACATCTGGGCGCAGGCTGTCTGCGCAGCATTTCTGGAGCGCACCGACATGGACACCTATCTGGACGGTCTCCGTGCGGTATACCGCCGGAAGTGCAATCTGATGGCAGACGGCATCCGCAGCCACTTCTCCGGCAAGGTCAAGTGGGAAATGCCCCAGGGCGGTCTGTTCCTGTGGTGTACTCTGCCGGATGACTGCGATATGCCGGCATTCTGCACCAAGGCAGTCAAGGACTACTCCATCGCCGTCGTTCCGGGAAATGCGTTCCTGGTAGACGAAACCGCTCCCACCTCTTCTTTCCGTCTCAACTATTCCACACCGTCCGACGAACTGATCGTCAAGGGAATCGAGATCCTGGGCAAGATGACAAAAGAGATCCTGGGCGCATAAGCAAATGAAAGGAATTTATATAAAATGGCACAGAAAAAAGAACACGTACAGACACATTATCTGGTAACTGAAAACTATCTGATGACGAGAGGCGCTGCGCTGCACTTTCCGGCAAAGCAGTTCTCCGGCATGATCTCCGACGAACACAGCGTTTATGGCGTGGTCATTGATATGCCCATCGACCCACGCACCCTGTCCACCCTGGTGGTATACATCAACGGTGCGGCAAACCTGTACTTCAACAACGGCGGTTCCTACACCGGTGCATCCCAGCGGTATCAGACCGTGGTACAGGCAGGCAGACTGCTGGTGGCAAATGCACCCCGCATCCTGGGCGAAGCAGCAAAGACCACTTCTTTCGCACTGCCCACCTCCCAGCCCCACCACATCTATCTGCTGACCAAAGGCGGCATCTATGAAAAGGAAGTCCTGCCCGCAGCGATCAAGGAAGAAAGCGCCGATATGCAGGCAGTTTATTTCCTCTATCAGCAGGTCATGCGGGAACTGCGTTCTGCGCAGCTGAAAGACCGTGCATTGGCTCAGAAGTAAAGGCAGCGCTCTATGATTCCATATGAAAAGAAAGAACATTATACCATTGACGACCTGGCAGAGATCGTGACACTGCTCCGCAGCGAAGAGGGCTGTCCCTGGGACAAGGTGCAGACACACCAGTCCATCCGCTCAGACCTCATCGAGGAGACCTATGAGGTCATCGAGGCGATCGACCAGGACGACCCGGAAATGCTCCGGGAAGAGCTGGGCGACCTGCTGCTCCAGGTGGTATTCCACACCCGTATCGAAACGGAACAGGAACACTTCACCCTGGAGGATGTCTGCACGGATATCTGCAACAAGCTGATCGTCCGCCATCCCCATGTATTCAGCACGGTCCAGGCAGACACCACGGAAGAGGTGCTGAAAAACTGGGATGCCATCAAGGAAGAGACCAAGCACCAGACCACACGCACCCAGACCCTGGAGGCTGTGGCAAAGACCCTGCCGGCGCTGATGCGTGCGCAGAAGGTCTGCAAGCGTGCAATGAAAGACCACAACCGCTTTCTGTGCAACGAGTCTGCACTGGCAAGCGTGACCGAGTGCAAGCACACCCTGGAAGAGGCGATGCACATGGAAGACCCGGAACAGATCACCCGTGCTATGGGTGAACTGCTGTTCTGCTGTGCCGGCATGGCGCAGACCCTGGGGCTTTCCGCAGAACAGGTGCTGACCGACACCACGAACCAGTTCATCAGCTGTTTCCGTGTCATGGAAGAGACCTGCGCCGCAGAAAATCGTCCCATGGAGACGCTCTCCAACGGCGAGTGGAACGCACTCTGGAAAAAGACAAGACGCAGTCTGGAAGAGGAGGACTAAGCCATGCGGCTGGACAAATATCTGAAAGTTTCCCGGCTCATCAAACGCCGCACCGTGGCAAACGAGGCGTGTGATGCCGGAAAGATCCTGGTAAACGACAAGGCCGCAAGAGCCTCTTATGACGTGAAGCCCGGCGATCTCATCGAGATCCAGATGGGGCAGAAGTCTCTGAAGGTTCGGGTGGAACAGGTGTCGGAGGTCGTCCGCAAAGAGGACGCCGCCGGACTGTATGCCGTCGTTTCCGAGTAAAGCAAAAGTCACAATACAGGAGCGGACAGCAGATGCTGTCCGCTTTTTTTGGTCACCATCTTCATGAATAAAACATAAGTTTTCAGAAAATATGTTTCTGCTTTTGACTTTTTATTTTTACGCAGAAAGCGCATCTCCATCTGCGAAAACTGCAAAATGCTCATTTTATGCAAACAGCTGTTCGCTTTCCAAGGGCATATTTTTTCTTATGTATCTATAAGAAAAACAAGCTGTTTCACCATTTTTCGCACCTTTGGCGCATTTGGGCAAAGTGCCACGAAATCCACTGAGGAAATTGCATAAAATGCACGAAGTTTTCATCCGAATCTTGGTACAATAGTACATTGACAGTTTGCTACAAAAAATGATATAATTTGAATATAGAATTTGTGTGCTTGAGGGGGCATACAGTTCCATCCGACCCTGCGAAAACAGTGAGGGTGCATTCGTGAAAAAATACGGACGGCAAAGAATGCGGCTGTCCACGATGGAGGGTAAGTTTATGGAGAATTTGGGCTACCTGCTGCAGGATGACGACATCCCGCAGGCTGTGAAACGGCGCAGCGTAAAAGAAAAATCCAAATCCGTTCAGCTGGAGAATGTATCGAAAAAGTATTTGTTTGCCAAGCGTGCCATTGACGTGATCCTGTCGTTCTGTGCAGTTGCTGTGCTGAGCGTGCCGATGCTGCTGATCGCTCTGGTCGTCTTTTTGCAGGACTTCCACAATCCGATCTTCAAGCAGGTACGTGTCACAAAGGACGGACGGTTCTTCACCATGTATAAATTCCGCACCATGTGCGTAAACGCAGAGCAAAAACTGGAAGAGCTGCGCTCGCAGAACGAGGCTGACGGTCCGGTCTTTAAGATGAAGAAAGATCCCCGTGTCACACCCATCGGCGGATTCCTGCGAAAGACAAGCCTGGACGAGCTGCCCCAGTTTTTCAACGTACTGAACGGCTCCATGAGCCTGGTCGGTCCCCGTCCGCCCCTTCCGAAAGAAGTGGAAAAGTACACCCCGTACCAGATGCACCGTCTGGATGCCAAAGGCGGCATCACCTGCTACTGGCAGTGTTCCGGCAGAAGCAACATTATGTTTGACGAGTGGGTTGAGCTGGATCTGAAGTACATCCGTGACCGCTCTATCTCCACCGATGCAAAGATCCTGGCAAAGACTGCAGTTGCAGTTCTGCGCAGAGACGGCGCTGAGTAATTTTCTCGCATATGATATAGCAAATATAACAACGCCCGGCATGACCGAAAAGCTGTCATGCCGGGCGTTTTGGTTTTGGTTTTAATTGTTACAGGTTGCCGGTGCGGTGCATGGCAATGGCGATCGCCGCCAGAGGTGCAGTCTCACAGCGGAGAATGCGGTGTCCCAGCCAGACCGGAACAGCGCCGTTCTGCTTGAGCTGTTCTGCCTCTTCCGGGTCAAAGCCGCCTTCACTGCCCACCACCAGGGCAAGGGTGCGGCAGTCCGTCAGATTGACCTCGCTGAACCGGACTCCGCCGCCTTCATACAGCAGCAGTGTCCGGTCTGCCTGCTGCATCTCTGCACACGCCTGGGCAAAGGTGAGCATAGGTGCAACTTCGGGAATGATGCCACGCCCTGCCTGTTTTGCCGCAGACGCTGCGATCTTTTGCAGCCGTGGCAGCTTTTTCTGGAACTCCGCCGCCTTGGGACGGGAGATACAGCGCCTGGTCAGCACGGGAACGATACGCACAGCGCCCAGTTCCACGGACTTCTGGATGATCTGCTCCAGCTTGTCCGCCTTCGGCACAGCCTGGTACAGCGTCAGCGCCACGGTAGGTTCTGCGGCGCACAGCTCCGAAGAGACCACATCCAGATGGACTTCCTCCGGCGTAATGGAGCGTATCCTGCACTGATAGTCCCGTCCGTAAGCACACACCGTCAGCATCTCTCCCACACGCATCCGCAGGGAAAGCCCGATGTGCCGGGCATCCGGTCCGGTGATGCAGACATCCGATTCGTCTAGTTCTTCTAAAAAAAATCTTGGCATAACGATTTCCCTTTCTTTTGACAGGTTGGTGCAGCGGTTTGCGCTGGACACGGCACAGCAATTTCGCACAAATCAATTTTAAGAAAGTCCCCCTTGAAAAGGGGGATGTCAGCGCAAGCTGACAGGGGGATAATCCCTCCGAATACTTTTTACGAAACGTCCGCCCCGTGGCAATTCTCCCTTTTTAGGAGGAATTTTTGATGCTTGATTTGAACAGCAATTTCACATTCTCAGTTGACAACCGCCGGAAAATGTGATAGAGTATAAGGTAGCATATACATTGGAAAGGAACTGATACCTCATGACATATAGAACCCATACCCTCCGGCGAATCCTGACCTGTGCCGCTGCCGCCGCACTGCTCTGCACCAGCCTTGCCGGATGTTCCGGCGATTCTTCTTCCAGCAGCGAATCCGGCATCAACGTGGACATGGAAGACCTGGAATACGGCGCAACCATGCGTGACGACACCAGCCGTGCCGTGCCGCTGGAATATGACAAACGCTTTCTGGAGGACGGCGAACTGGATGCTCTGGCAAACTACTACGGTTCCATCCAGAACGAAGATGTAGCACTGTTTCAGTCCTGCACCGTTTCGGAATACATGGAATCCCTTTACAAAAATGCCTACGGCGACCTGCTGGACGACAGCGCCTATGTATCCCAGCAGAAGAAAAGCTATGAAGACCAGATGGGCGGCGCTTTTACGTTCTCTCAGATCATGGTAAACGGATGCCTGAAACAGGATGAGACCGGCTCTAACGCAGAATACCTCACCGGTATGCTGGACGAGCTGAACGGCGACAGCAACTACTGCGCAGAACACATGGAAAGCTGCAAGACCCTCACCGTACAGCCGGTCATCACCAACGGCACAGACACCACCTATTGTGACGAAGTCACCGTATTCATCATCGAACTGGACAACAAATATTACGTTTGTGCGTGAGAAACCGCACCGCAAAAGCATCCGTCCGGCGCAGTCTGTTAGGATTCAGACTGCGCTTTTTTTGTCTCTGGTGTTTCCTCTGTCTCCGTCTCCGGCACTTCTTCCGGTTCGGGCGCATCCGGCTTGCGGTAGATCGCAGTGATGCCCTCTGTCTGTTGATTTTGTGCTTCGGCAAGTTTTTCTGCCGCCTCTTTTTCATGGCACTCCCGCATCTTGTCCGAAAGCTGATCCATCGCCCGGCGATAGCGCCAGAACAGCAGGATCATGGCGATCAGATACACGACGGTCACGATTCCGAGAATCCAGGCAAGCTTGTGGTCACCCATACTTTTGTCCTTTCTTTGAAAAAATCCGCCGCCCATAACGGACAGCGGATTTTTCATAAAACCGGTTGCTTTCTGGTTGGGATAGCTGGATTCGAACCAGCGGAATGACGGAGTCAAAGTCCGTTGCCTTACCCCTTGGCTATACCCCAATCTCTTTTGTGCATATGCCCACCGACCAGGAGCATATGTTTCAGTATACCATACCTTTCCGAAAAAGTCAAGCGTTTTTTCAATTCGGACATCCGGCAGGCTTTGTCCCATGCGAACCTTCCAAAAACAGCTGGTTTCAGCGGCTGTTTTTTCGCAATTCTTCTGAATTCTCTTGCAAATTAAATCTTTTTATGCTATAATTGTGTTGTTCCTGTTGCGATTCAGCGACAGAAACCACATATACTCGAAACAAAACGCCGGGACAGCATTTCGTCCCGCAGAGAATACAACTGGAGGTTTATATTATGGGTTTGATTCGTGCAGCAGCAGGTGCAGTAAGCGGCACTCTGGCAGATTCCTGGCTGGAATATATCACAGCCGGCGACATGGGCGCAAACACCGTTCTGACAAGAGGGGTACAGATCAAGCGCGGCAAACACGGCAGCAACACCAAGGGAACGCCGGACATCATTTCCAACGGCTCCCGCATTGAGGTAGGTCCGAACCAGATGATGATTCTGGTGGACAGCGGCCGCATCGTGGACTACACTGCCGAAGAGGGCTGCTATGAGGTGTTCCTCTCCTCTTCTCCGTCAATGTTCAACGGCGAACTGAAAGATTCCGTCCGGGAATCCTTCGAGCGCTTTAAGTTCGGCGGTCAGCCGGGCAAGTCCCAGCAGGTCTACTTCATCAACTTACAGGAGATCCGTGGCATCAAGTTCGGCACACGCAACGCCCTGCAATACTTCGACAACTTCTATAACGCAGAGCTGTTCGTACGCTGCCACGGCAGCTATTCCGTGAAGATCACCGATCCGCTGAAATTCTTCATGGAAGTCGTACCACGCAACGCATCCAATCTCACATTCGATGCCCTGGGCGACCAGTTCAACATGGAATTCCTCACCGCACTCCAGTCTGCCATCGGTCAGATGTCCGTGGACGGTGTCCGCATCTCTGCCCTGCCTTCCAAGAGCATGGAACTGTCCAAGTATATGGCAACCGTTCTGGACGAGGACTGGACACAGGCACGTGGCATGGATATCTGCGCCGTGGGCATCGCCAGCATCAGCTACGACGACGAGAGCAAGGCGCTCATCAATATGCGCAACCAGGGCGCTATGATCGACCCCAGTGTCCGTGAGGGCTTTGTGCAGTCGGCTGTGGCAAAGGGTTTGCAGTCTGCCGGCTCGAACCGTGCCGGCGCAGGGCAGGCGTACATGGCAATGGGCATGGGAATGCAGGGCGCAGGCAACTTTATGGCAAGCGCATCTGCCACCAACGCACAGCAGATGCAGCAGCAGGCAGCGGCACAGGCTGCTCCGGCAAACGGCTGGACCTGTACCTGCGGCACAGTCAACAGCGGCAACTTCTGCACCAACTGCGGCGGCAAAAAGCCTGCGCCTGCCGGCACCTGGAAGTGCAGCTGCGGCGCAGAGAACACCGGCAATTTCTGCACCAACTGCGGCAGCAAGAAACCGGAGCCGTCCGGCGCATGGAAGTGCAGCTGCGGCACAGAGAATACCGGTAACTTCTGCACCAACTGCGGCAGCAAGCGTGGATAAGTGCCGACAAAGGAGAAAACATGAATACCGTACAATATAAATGCCCCAACTGCGGCGCAGAGCTGACTTTCGACCCGGAGCATCAGAATTTCAACTGCGAATACTGCGACACCAGCTACACCGAGGCAGAAATGCAGCAGCTGTACCAGAACATGGAACAGCAGGCGAACCAGAATGCGGATGCCGCTGCGGAGACGCTGGAAAGCGAAAACGACGACAAGGCGTTTGAAAACGAGACACGTCTCTACACCTGTCAGAACTGCGGCGCACAGATCATTGCAGAGGCAGAGACTTCCGCCACATTCTGCTACTACTGCCATGCCCCGGTGGTTCTCGCCGGACGGCTCACAGGCGAATACAAGCCGGCATATGTGCTGCCCTTTGCAGTCACACGGGATGCGGCTGTGAAAAAGTTCCACGACTGGTGCAAAAAGCGCTGGTTTCTGCCCAGAAGTTTCACTTCGGAAAAGCAGCTGGAAAAGATGACCGGCGTCTATGTGCCGTTCTGGCTCACCAACTGCGACGCCAAAGCCGATGTGACAGCGCTCGCCAAAAAGGAGCGCAGCTGGCGGCAGGGTGACTATCGTGTCACAGAGACCAAGGAATATGCCGTCAAGCGTCTGGCGAAAGTCCCCTACCGTGGCGTACCTGCAGACGGCTCTCAGAAGATCGAGGATGCGCTGATGGATGCCATCGAGCCGTTTTCCTACGATAAGATGAAACCCTTTTCCATGAAGTACCTCAGCGGCTTTATGGCGCAGAAATACGACGTGCCGTATGACCAGATCCTGCCACGGATCCACAAGCGCATCGACACCCACGCCGTAAAGGTAGTGGAACGCTCCATCACCGGTTACAGCTCGCACGTGGTGACCTCGCACAACGTCCAGATGGAGAACATCCGCCACGACTACGTCCTGCTGCCAGTCTGGTTCATGCACTACCAGTACCACGGAAAGGACTACGACTTCGCCATGAACGGTCAGACCGGCACACAGGCAGGCACACCGCCGCTCAGTTGGCCCAAGGCGCTGATCTGCAGCGGCGTGATAGCGGCTGCTGTGATAGGACTTGCAATACTGTTAGGAGGGTATTTGTTCCGATGAAATTATTTTGGAAATGGACAGCGGCGGCTCTGGCTGCCGGCATCTGTGCCTGCAATTTTGCGTTTCCCTCCGTCTCGGCGAAAACCGAGGATTCCAGCAGCAATGTCTATCTCTGTGACGAGGGAGATTTTCTGTTGGACAGCGAATTCCAGACAGCAATGGAGGAACTCCAGAACGCAGCAGATGAAAGCGGCATGAACGTCGCCTTGTGGATCGGCAATACCGAGATCGGAGACGGCTCTGACGAAGATACCGTTGCATTCTGCGACGATACCTACGAAGAACTCTACGGCATCGACACCGACGGCGTATTCCTCTATCTGGATATGTCCGGAGCATATTCCCTATACGACTATCTCTCCACCAGCGGCAAGGGACAGTTCTACTACAGCAACGGCGAAGATTATGACCGTGTCAGCACTATGATTCAGGACGTAGAGGAATATCTGGAGCGTGGAAACGAGGATCTGCCGTCTGCGATCCACAGCTTTTGTCACGATCTGGAATACTACGCCGATCGGGGCGCTCCCTCTGAAAAATACTACACCTACAACAAGAGTACCGGAAAGTACCTCATTTTGCAGGACGACCAGGTAAAGCAGGTGGATAAACTGCCGTCAGAATATACCGCCGTATTCAGCTGGGGAACGATCATCGTCCTCGCCGTTGCAGTGGGACTGATCGCATTTCTCATTGCCCTGCTGAGCATCCGGAAACGGTATCAGTTCAAGACTGCCGGCAGTTTACAGCGATGTCTGGTCACCAACGATGTGCAGTATCTTGAACGCTCCGACCAGTTTATGCGCACCTACACTACTCGCACCCGAATCTCCTCGGAGAGCAGCGGCGGCGGCGGTGGAGGCGGCGGCAGCAGTCACAGCAGTTCTTCCGGCGGCAGCCACGGCGGAGGAGGCGGACACCGATGAACGAACTGACATTCCGTCCCATTACTGCGGCAGACGAAACGGACTTCTACACCATGGCAGAGGAATTTTACCATTCCGACGCTGTCCTGCACCCCATCCCGGCAGAATATCACCGCCGTGCCTTTGCGGAAATGATGCGTTCCGGTCAGTATCTGTCCGGCTATATCTTCACCGACGGTGACAACACCGCAGGCTTTGCGGTCACCAACCGCATGATGCAGCACGAGGCAGGCGGCGTGATGGTCTGGGTCGAGGATTTGTACATCCGCCCGGCATACCGGGGACAGGGTCTGGGCAGCCGTTTTCTGGCATGGCTGGAGGAACAGCTCCGGGGCGATGCTGTGATGCTGCGCCTGGAGACCGAACCGGAAAATGAGCGTGCGCAGGAACTCTACTACCGCCTGGGCTACGAAAATCTGAACTATCTGCAAATGATAAAGCGGCTGGATGAGGAAAACGCATGACTCTGCGCAAAAAGCATCTGAAAATCGGTGCGCTGATCCTGCTGGGCATCTGCGTGCTGGGCGGTATCGCTCTGGGCGTTTATTTTCTCTTTTTCCACAAGGAAAAGTCCGAACCAGAGCCGCCGTATACCACGCTGATCGCATCCACGCTCCGAGCCGACACACTCTCTGACATCACCGTCACGGACAACGGCAGCGGCGACTGCTACACCTTTACGGACAGCGCCGCCTGCACTGCCCTGCTGGAGGGCTTGCAGGAGATTCACCTCTACCGGGAAAACAGCAATCAGAATCCGGACGGCACATCATCTTATACCGTGACCCTGGACTTCTCCGGGGACGCTGTGCGCTTTTCGCTCAAGGACGGCTGCTGCCGCAATGCCAACGGCACAGTCTATGACTGCGGCGAGACAGCACGACCGTTTCTGACAGCGCTGACGCAGCAGCTCCGGGAACAGACGTATTCGGATGCAGAGAACATCTACCAATAAGAAAAGCCGCCTGGCGGCTGTACCCTTCCAGAGCAAAGGGACAGCCGCAGGCGGCTTTCTCTATTTTCGTATTATTTTAACGCTTGATTTAGTTTGCGATTTTCGGCGCTGCCGAACGGCAGAAAATGTGCTGATATGCTTTCAGCGCCACCGGTAGCAAAATGAACAGCAGCGGCAGGTCGATTGCCAGCTCGATCACGTTTTTCGCCACTCTCGCAACGATTGCAACACCATAAGCCTCCTGGGGAATGAAGCCGTAGTGCAGGTTCAGCTTGGTCTGGATCAACAGGTTAATGACGATCACATCCGTCAGCCGAGCCAGGATCGCACGCAGGTACAGGGTGATGTCCGTGGACTTTTCCGTCTTGTTGTTGACGAACTGGATGCTGTGACCCTTGAACTTGTGATACAGGAACAAGCCGTATACAAGACCCTGCAAGCCGCCCACCAGCACATATGCCGGCAGGAATCCGCCGCTGGGATGTGCCAGATAGCCCACGATATCGCAGGCAAAACCAGCCATCAGACCCATGCACGGTCCAAACAGCATACCAATGATAGCGATGGCAAGGAACGCAAAGTTCAGCTTTGCAAAGCCGATGTCAACGGAAAACATCTCGATCACCATAGAAACGGCAACCAGCAGCGATGTGGTCACCAGGCTGCGCACCTTGGTGAATTCCTTGGCGGATTCGGTGAATAATGACAAAAAGTCTCTCATGAAAAATACCTCCTTCTTGAGAAACACTGCATAAAGCTTGTGCATAAGATGCGCAGTCAGATTTTTCGGTAGATTGTTCAGAAATTCCGCAGGCAGACTTTGTGTCTGGCAAGGGATTTCTGGGCAATATGGCGGAAAATCTGCAAGCAGATTGCGTACAAAGCCGACAGGCGGGCTTTACGCAGTGTTTCTCTCTACTAACACAAAAACGTTTCTGCTTCGTGTACATAAGAGGCTTCTCTGAGAGACTTCTGACTTCTTATGATACATTCAGCGGGATGCGGAAACGGTACCGCAAGCGATCTGTCTCGCTTTTCGTCCCGGCAGCAACTCCCCGTCTGCCGAACACTTAACGCACCATTCCCTACTCTGGAAATGCAATCTATCCGGTGCTTTCACACCGTTTCAACCCGAAAATTCGGGCAGATGCCTTTAGGCAATACAGCACAGATTACTTTTCGATCACACGTACACGCAGTACGCCGTCGATCGCAGTCAATGCTTTGATCATGCCGTCGGTTACGCCGTCAATGTCCAGAATGGTATAAGCGTAATCCTTCTTGCTGGCATTGGTCATGTTTTCAATGTTTGCGCCTGCTACGCCGATGACAGAGGTCAGGGCAGAGATCATTGCCGGCACATTCCGGTGAATGACGCAAACCTTGGTGTAAGCTGCCTGGAGCTGTGCGTTCGGCAGGTTCACACTGTTGCGGATATCACCCTGCTCCAGATAAGCCATCAGCTCATCCGCAGCCATGCTTGCACAGTTGTCCTCGCTCTCCGGGGTGGATGCACCCAGGTGCGGTGTTGCAATGATGTGCTTTGCATTACAGGTCTTTGCGTTGGGGAAGTCGGTGCAGTAGTAAGCCACCTTGCCGCTTTCCAACGCAGCGATCATATCATCATCGTTGACCAGTTCGCCACGGGCATAGTTCAGCACACGAACGCCGTCCTTCATCTTTGCGATGGCAGCAGCGTTGATCATGCCCTCTGTGTCCTTGTTGAACGGTACGTGAATGGTCAGATAATCTGCCGCAGCGAATACGTCGTCCTGGGTCTTGACAACTGTCACAGACGGATCCAGACGCAGTGCTGCGCCAACAGACAGGAACGGGTCAGTACCAACGACCTTCATGCCCAGTGCAACTGCGGCATTTGCCACCAGCGCACCGATAGCGCCCAGACCGATGATACCCAGGGTCTTGCCCTTGATCTCCGGACCTGCGAACTGGCTCTTGCCCTTTTCCACCTGCTTTGCCACAGATGTTTCGCCGTCTTTCAGAGTTGCTGCCCATGCCATTGCCTCCGGAATCTTACGGGAGGAGATGAGCAGACCGGTCAGCACCAGTTCCTTTACGGCATTGGCATTGGCACCCGGTGTGTTGAATACACAGATGCCAGCCTCAGAGCAGCGATCCAGCGGAATGTTGTTGACGCCTGCGCCGGCACGGGCAATTGCCTTCAGATTGTCACCAAAAGAGGTGTCGTGAAGGGATGCGCTGCGGACCAGGATGGCATCTGGGTCTTTCGCATCATCCGAAATGGTATAAGCATCACAGAAACGGTCTGTGCCTGCCTTCGAGATCTTATTGAGTGTCTGAATGGAATATTTCATGGTGATTCTCTCCTCAAGCATTGTCAGCTTCGAACTGTTTCATGAATGCAACCAGCTTTTCTACGCCTTCGATAGGCATAGCGTTGTAAATGGATGCACGCATACCGCCAACGGTGCGGTGACCCTTCAGATTCACAAAGCCGGCAGCAGTTGCCTCCTTGATGAACTTTGCGTCCATATCCTTATCGCCGGTCACGAACGGCACATTCATCAGAGAGCGGTCTTCCTTGCGGACAGTACCCTTGAACAGCTTGCTCTCGTCCAGGAAATCGTACAGCACCTTTGCCTTGGCGATGTTGCGTTTCTGCATTTCTTCCAGGCCGCCCATTTTCTTGAGCCACTTGAATACCTTGCCGCAGATGTAGATGCCGTAGCAGGGCGGTGTGTTGTACAGAGAATTTGCGTCTGCCTGGGTCTTCCATGCCAGCATGGTGGGTGTGTTCTCCACAGCCGGCTTTTCCGGAATCAAATCTTCCCGGATAATGGCGATGACCACGCCTGCCGGTCCAACGTTCTTCTGTACGCCGCCGTAGATCACGCCGTACTGCTTTACGTCGATCGGCTCACTCAGGAAACAGGAGGATACGTCAGCAACCAGCGGCTTACCCTTGGTGTTCGGCAGCTTTTTATATTTTGTACCATAAATGGTGTTGTTTTCGCAGATGTAAACATAGTCCGCATCATCATCAATGGGCAGATCGGAGCAGTCCGGGATATAGGAGAAAGTCTCATCCTCAGAAGAGGCAACCTTTACAGCCTTGCCGTACTTCTGTGCCTCCTGATAAGCCTTCTTTGCCCACTGACCAGTGACAATATAGTCTGCCACGCCGTTCTTCATCAGATTCATGGGAACAGCTGCAAACTGCTGAGAGGCACCGCCCTGGAGGAACAGTACCTTATAGTTATCGGGGATACCCATGAGGTCACGCAGATCCTGTTCAGCGGTCTTGATGATCTCATCGAAGGCAGCACTGCGGTGGCTCATTTCCATCACAGACATACCTGTTCCCTGATAATCCAGCATTTCATCAGCGGCCTCACGCAGAACCTCTTCCGGCAGAACCGCAGGACCTGCACTGAAATTGTATACTCTATGCATTGTCAATACCCTCCTGTGGAAAAAAACATACACCTTTCCATCCTGTGTATGATCTTCCAAAACTTTTCCGCAATCACATGAAAAATTGCAACACGGTACTTTTTATTATACGCTTTTTCGGCGAAATTGTCAAGGGTTTCACAAGGAATTCCATACAGAACACCAATTCCGCCTGATCCGGCTTATCCCAGCACACCGAACGAGCCGTCTGTCTCTGCCACCAGGATCTCCAGTCCGTCCAGAATGGTGATCTCCTCGCCGTCGCTGTTCTTGCCCTTCATGGTGACTGCAATGTCATAGATGGCATCGGACTGTTCTTCCAGCTGCTTGGTGAAATCCTCACCGAATGCCTGGGTATAGGCGTTGAGATATTCCTGGACAAAGTTGGTGTCTGCATCGTAGTCCTCTGCCAGAACCTCCTGTGCCTGTGCCAGTTCCATGCTCTCAATGGTGAAATCATCTGAGCCGGCATAGTTTACCAGGTTCTGGTGCAGCTGTTCCATGCTGTTTTCCATGCCGTAGCCGTACTTTTCCTGCATCAGGGATTCCAGGCTGGTCTGATACAGCGGATTGATCTGTTTCACGTACAAGTCATAGTTCTGAGTGTCCACGGCGTAGAAGTACATGGCAATGGTCTGTGCCAGGTCGTCCGGCACTTTATCCTTGTCATAGGTCAGCTGATAGTCCATGTCTGCCGGGTCGGATTCCGTCACCGGCTGTGCCGACTCCTCTGCGGAACTTTCCGACGCTGTGCTTTCCGATGTGCTTTTCTCTTCTGCGTCTTTCTTGCTGCCGCAGCCGAATGCGCCTGCGGTCATTGCCAGCGCCAGCAGCAGAGCCAGCGCACTTTTCCAGATGTGTTTCATAGATTTCCTCCAAAACAAAAAACGTGGGCAGACACGAGTGGATTCCTACATACCATATGACTATGCTGTAGGGAACTACACCCGCATTGTCCCACGCTTTCTTATCGTTTTTTATTCTAACGTTTTTGTGCTGATGCCGTTGGCGGCTGCCCAGGTCTCAATGGCAGAACCAGCCGGACAAGTGATCGTCACGTTCAGCGGCTCGCTGCCCTCGACCAGACCCCAGCTGTCGTACTCCAGAGACGCATTCGCCACGGTCAAGTCCGTCAGACCGGCACAACCGGTGAACGCCTCTTCCATAACGGTAGAGACCGTCTCCGGCAGAGACAGGCTCGCCAGCGACGAACAGCCGGCAAAAGCGGCACGGTCGATCTGCGCCACAGTGTCCGGGATGGTCACCGAGGTCAGATTGCCGCAGTCCATAAATGCACCCTCGCCGATCTCCGACAGACCACTGGGCAGGGTCACGCTGGTGATGTCCCAGTTTGCCTCAAAGGCATGGTCTGCGATAGCAGAGACCACATAGTTGTCCACCGTGGACGGAATGTCCAGTGCAGTTTCTGCACCCTGGTATCCGGTGATGGTGACAGTACCGTCATCTCGCATCTCGTAAGTGAACACGTTTGTATCTGCTGCATCTGCCGCACCGCCGTTTTCCGCCGGCGCAGCGCTGCTCTCCTCTGTCTGTGCGGCAGAGTCGGCAGAATTTGCGGTGCTGCTGCTTGTCTGGCTGTCATTGCCGCAGCCTGTGGCAGACAGCGCAAACGTTGCTGTCAAAAGCGCAGCCCAAAGTGTCTTTTTCCAAAAATGTTTCATATTTTGATTCCTCTCTTGGACGGGGGAATATGGGATTTTACTTGATCTTGCCACGCATCTTGGCACGCTGCTGGTTGCTCAGAATCTGCTTGCGGATACGCAGCGACTTCGGCGTAACTTCCAGCAGTTCATCGTCTGCCAGGAATTCCAGGCAGTCCTCCAGACTCAGATTGCGGGGCGGTACGAGACGCAGTGCGTCGTCGCTGCCGCTGGCACGGGTATTGGTCAGATGCTTGCGCTTGCAGACATTGACCACCAGATCCTCTGCCTTCGGGGATGCGCCTACGACCATGCCCTCATATACCGGAACGCCTGCGCCGATAAACAGCGAGCCACGCTCCTGGGCATTGAACAGACCGTAGGTAACAGCCTCGCCGGTCTCGAAAGAGATCAGCGAACCGGTGCTGCGGCGGGGAATATCGCCTTTATACGGCGCATATTCATAGAACACGCTGCTCATGATGCCCTCACCCTTGGTGTCGGTCAGAAATTCACTCTTATAGCCGAACAGGCCACGGGACGGGATGAGGAATGTCAGACGGGTACGGCTGCCCTGGGGGTGCATATCCTGGAGTTCTGCCTTACGGGAACCCAGCTTTTCCATTACAGAACCCACGCAGTCTTCCGGCACGTCAATGGACAGTTCCTCGATCGGCTCATAGCGCTTGCCGTCTACTTCGTGATACAGAACACGAGGCGTAGAAACGCCCAGCTCATATCCCTCACGGCGCATATTCTCGATGAGAATGGACAGGTGCATTTCACCACGTCCGGCAACCCGGAACGCATCGGTGCTTTCTGTCTCTGTCACACGCAGGGACACGTCACGGAGCAGTTCCCGCATGAGACGGTCACGCAGTTGACGGGAAGTAACGAACTTGCCTTCCTGTCCGGCAAAGGGGCTGTCGTTGACGCTGAATGTCATTTCCACAGTCGGTTCACTGATCTTGGTGAACGGCAGCGGCTCAAAGCATTCTGGTGCGCAGACAGTGTCGCCGATGGAGATGTTCTCGATGCCGCTGATCCAGACGATATCGCCCACGGTTGCCGATTCTGCCGGAACACGCTGGAGTCCCTGGATCTGGAGCAGAGAAACGATCTTGTTGCGGCGGGTGTTCTCCGGGTCATGATAGTTGCCCAGCAGCACCTGCTGTCCCACCTGGATGGTACCTCTTTCGATTCTGCCGATACCGATTCTGCCCACGTATTCATTATAGTCGATGGAAGAGATCAGCATTTGCAGCGGCTGATCCGGGTCGCCCTCCGGCGGATTCACATAAGACATAATGGTGTCGAACAGCGGTTTCAGATCCTTGCCCTCACCGTGGGGTTCAAAGCTTGCAGTACCAGCACGGCCGGAGCAGTACAGGAACGGGGTGTTCTCCAGCTGTTCCTCGCTGGCATCCAGATCCATCAGCAGTTCCAGTACTTCGTCTGCGATCTCATCCAGACGAGCGTCCGGACGGTCGATCTTGTTGACAACAACGATGATCTTCAGATTCATTTCCAGCGCCTTGGACAGCACGAAACGAGTCTGCGGCATCGGGCCCTCTGCGGCATCGACCAGCAGGATCGCACCGTCTACCATGCTCAGAACACGTTCTACCTCGCCGCCGAAGTCAGCGTGTCCCGGGGTATCAATAATATTGATCTTGGTGTCACCGTAGCGTACCGATGTATTCTTTGCCAGGATCGTGATGCCACGTTCCCGTTCCAGATCATTGGAGTCCATAACACGTTCTGCCACTGCCTGGTTTTCCCGGAATACACCGCCCTGTTTCAGCATCTCGTCGACCAGAGTTGTCTTACCGTGGTCTACGTGTGCGATGATAGCAACATTTCTCAAATCCTCACGAACCATAATTTTCTCCTCATTTCCCATGGTATGTGTTGTCACGGACCGGCGCCCTGACGGCGCAGGTACTTACCATATGATATAGTATTTCAGTCACTCTACAATCCATACACATGATGCGAAAAAGAAAAACAGGCAAACTCCCGAAGAGCTTGCCTGTTCTCTGGTGGGGGAGGACGGATTCGAACCATCGAAGCTAGAAGCAACAGATTTACAGTCTGCCCCCTTTGGCCACTCGGGAACTCCCCCATGTAACATATGTATGTTGTAGAAAATTGGAGCTGGTGGACGGACTTGAACCCCCGACCTGCTGATTACAAATCAGCTGC